>Ga0265297_10000385_pt1 | contig 136897 bp, 141 predicted proteins | sample Munlanlwell13791_FD_192502 | JGI IMG/M metagenome (GOLD analysis project Ga0265297, IMG submission 192502) | Leachate microbial communities from a municipal landfill in Southern Ontario, Canada - Leachate well 137-91 | ecosystem: Engineered > Solid waste > Landfill > Unclassified | place... | reverse complement strand
ATTAAACGGTATGTGAAGTGGTCACAAGCACAGGAGCAGAAAGGGTAAACAAAAAAGTATTAACGTCTTATTTATCGCCTTTCAGGCGGTCATCAAACCACCGCCTCTGGCGGTGGTATTTGATTTCTTCATATGGCTGATGAAAGTGGGAAAGACAATCAAATCCTACCATCTCATAATGTTTCTAATAGAAAAGATCAAGGTGAAGAAAAAAAGGCATACTTTGATACAATAAGGCTTATTGATCAATCAATAAAAAAACGAATTATTACTCCACAGTTTGCAGATCTTTTAAAAAGTATTAGAACTTCAACATTCGGATTCCCTGAGGCACATACACTGAAAAAAGTACAAGCAGCAATCCAACTTAAAGATAAGCTCATTACGGATGAAGCCAATCAAAAAATTGTAGCGTACATAGGTTCGGGACGTGATTGGCAATTTCCAGTAGCGCTTGGTGCTCGAAACATTGATATGGTTGATGCTATTTTCTCATCGGATGATTCCGTATTAAATTTATTAGAAAGCATCAAAGAACATGATGCAAATGCGGAATTAATACCTGGGGAAATAAAAGAGATCCATTTTGGGATAGATATTGGTAAAGGATCAGAAAAAGTAATAGTAAGACTTCACCCTAGTGATGTAATGGAATATGAGCCAAATCACTTGTTATATGGGGTTCTCGAATACCTAGGTCCATCCAAAACATATTTAGGTGAAACTTCTTCTGTGACACCAAACATTGCTCGTAAGGTTTCTCAAGGTGGATTTATACTAAACTTCGATTTTAATGATGCTAACCTTCGCTTATCTCCATCTCAAGACAGTGGTGTAGAAAAAATGGGTTTTGGGGATTTTAGTTTTCTAAAAGTGGTCGATATTGGACATCTAGTTCAACAAGCAGAAAGGTCATTTCAAAATAAAAAGGTTATGTGGGAATCAATGCCAACTTCAACTCCATAGAAATAATCAATACTGCAGTCTTTGTAATTTTATATAAACTGAGGCTGACACGAGGCTAAAAACTAGGTTCTAACTTCCTGCCTGCCCCAGCGGTGCACAACATAGTAGTATTTAAGCATAATACCAGGGTAACCCCCGCATGGGGAAACATTATACAATACCTTGACACATCGTCTCAAAATGATACGATTATAGTGTATGAATGAGACGATCACCCCAAGACAGGCACGCATACTCAATTTTATCGCCTCCTCCGGTGGAATAGGGAGAGAAGAAATACAAGCGGAAATAGAAAAAATATATCCACTATCAAAACCTACTCTCATCCGTGATCTCAATACTCTTCAAAAATTAAAACGGATAAAAAGCATAGGAAAAGGTCCTACAACAAACTACCACCCATATACCGATAACCCTTTACTGAGGGAATTTGATCTTGACGCATATTTTTCCATTGATCCGGATAAAAGAGCAGGAAAGCACGCGTTTGATTTTGAAGTTTTAGACCATCTTTCTCATCTTTTTTCGGAAGAGGAATTATTATTGTTGACTAAAAATGCGAAGCGCTATTCTGCTGCTGTGGCTCATCTCGATCCATCACTTCTCAAACGGGAGTTGGAGCGATTTATTATAGAACTCTCATGGAAATCTTCAAAAATTGAAGGAAACACCTATACACTGCTCGAAACAGAAACCCTCCTAAAGGAACAAAAAGAAGCAAAAGGGAAAACGAAAGAAGAAGCGGTCATGATTCTGAATCATAAGATTGCATTTGAGGAAATGCTAAAACATCCTACATTTTTCCAAACTCTTTCTCTCTCAGATATATCACAGGTTCACAATCAATTAGTCCAAAATTTGCATGTCACTACCGGCATCCGGAAACAAGCAGTAGGTATTACCGGAACAACGTATGTACCACTAGACAACGAACATCAACTCCGGGAAGTATTGGAAAAAACCATGGATATCATAAACAAAACAAAAAATCCATTTGAAAAAGCGCTTATCGCCCATAGTATGATTGCTTATATTCAGCCATATACAGATGGTAATAAACGAACTGCACGGATGATCACAAATGCAATTCTTCTTGCTCACGATTTTTATCCTTTGTCATACAGGAGTGTTGATGAGGATGTTTTCAAAAAAGCGCTTATTCTATTTTATGAGCAGGGAAGCATGTGCGAAATAAAACGATTATTTATTCAACAGGTACAATTTGCTAATGATACGTATTTTCGATATGGTAAAGTAGAAACCAGGTTCTAACTTCATGAACATTATTTTTTTAATTCCTGTTTTATCTCTTCCAAGCTCAACCGCTTCTCTTCCTGAAGCGTTTTAATCCTGCGCAACGTGTCAATTGTGCGGATATTAAAGAGGAGAAACCCGCCTGTACTCTGAGAATCTGCCTTGATTAACCCTATAGCCATATAATGTCTGATCGTTGGGATAGGGACGCCCGCAAGTTTTGCAATTTTTCCGATAAAAACAGTCTTTTTTCCTTCACCTTGTTCCCGATCAATATAGAACTGTGTTACGGATTTTCCATGTGCAAGAGCAATAAATGCATCCAGTGACCGTTCAACCGCTTGAGAGAGGACTGTATAAAAATCTGTAAGGTCATGGGTGAGCGTTCCTTTTTCTATCGCGTCCATATATATTTTCCGTTCATTTGTTTTGATAATCATCATCGGGTATCCGTGTCCAAGGAGAATGAGGTTAGAAAGAAGCCGTGCTGTTCTCCCGTTGCCATCCATAAATGGGTGAATTTCGACAAACCGGAAATGGAATTCTGATGCAATTTTCACAGGGTGCTCTCCTTGTATCCCCTGGAGCCATTCTATAAGCCTCATCATCCTGATCGGGACATCACTGGCTTGCGGGGGCTCGACAGATGATCCGAGGATAAACACCTGTACCTGCCGGTAATTACCCGCCCATGTATCGTTAATACCTGCAAGAATAATTCTATGGATATCTCGGACTGTGTTTTCGGCAATAAACTGATGCCCTTTGGAAACTATGGAGCGGATAAAATGAATTGCTTTTAAGTGATTGGTGGCTTCCAGATGTTCCCGCAGACTTTTTCCTTCGATCGTTATTCCTTTTTCCAAGATAAGTGCCGTTTCCTGGCGGGAAAGCGTATTTCCCTCAAGCCAGTTTGATGTGTACGTATATTCAATATCCAACCAATCGTTGATAGCCATTAATTGATCAGCAGACAACGGGCGTAACGCATCAAGTTTATTCTTTTTTTCGGTTAGTGATGTAAATATATCATTCATAATTCGTCTATTTATAACTATAAACTATTACGTTATAGTTTATAGTATTAACAACAAACTGTCAAGTAGGATTCTTACGTAGAAGCTAGATTTCACCTTCCTGCCTGCCCCAGCGGTGCGAAATATACAATTGCTGGGCATGATTTGCCGGGGTAACCCAGCTTTTTCACCCTCATGAGGATGGTGCAATAGCTTTTAGAACTCGTCAATCATAACCTTGTATTGTAGTTTTAAAATATCCTCATATAATAGAGATAGGGAATAAACATATATGCCTGCCAACATTCTTCCTATTTCTCAGAACGTTCTATCGTGGGGATCTTGGTCTTCAGCAAAGGTAAAAAAAATAAGCGGAAAAGGATTAAAAAAACCCGGTACGCAAACTGTCTTGGTCAAGCATGAGGATAATCCGATTATCGCACCTAATAAAGCAAACGGATGGGAAGCATGGCAGACATTTAATCCCGGAGTTCTTCTTTTGGATAACAAGGTTCATTTTCTTTATAGAGCGATAGGAGAAGACGGTATCTCCCGTATGGGATATGCAGTATCCAACGATGGATTTCATATTGACGAACGGCTGCCGTATCCGGTATATGAGCATGCATCGGTCCAGGATCGGGTTTTTTCGATATATTCCTATTTTTCGGGAGGCAGTTGGGGCGGAGCGGAAGATGCCCGTTTGGTCCGGGTAGATGACGAAGATGTCCTCTATATGACTTACACTGCATGCGATGGTTCACTCCGGGTTGGTTTGGCATCGATACGCGTCGATGATTTTTTACATAAAAATTGGCAGTGGAACCCTCCGGTTTTGATTTCACCTCCGGGGGAAGTCCATAAAAACTGGTTGATTTTTCCTGAAAAAATTAACGGCAAATATGCAATTCTTCACAGTATCAAACCGGCGATACAGATAGAATATGTGGATAGTTTACAGTTTGATGACCTGTCTTATATCCATAGTACCTATGGCGGGGGACCACAGAAGTGCTGCTGGGACAAATGGCTGCGGGGCGCAGGCGCTCCGCCCCTGAGAACCCGTGATGGATGGCTTCTTTTCTATCATGCCATTGATGATGATTGGAGTAAATATAAAGTGGGGGTCATGCTTCTGGATTTGGATGATCCGACGAAGATTTTATGCCGGGCAAAAAAACCGGTATTGGAACCCACAGAGTCGTATGAAAATAATGGGTATAAATCAGGTGTCGTCTATGTTTCCGGAGCAATCATAAAAGACGGAAATCTTTTGGTGTATTACGGTTGTTCCGACAGTTACGTTGGTGTAGCATATGCCAATCTGGATGCATTTCTCCGCGCATTGAAAAAAGATGAAACACCGAAGCTTTCCGTAAAAAAATTAAAGAAAAAATAACGCTATGTTTGTCCAACGATCAGATAAAAATCCCATTGTAACGCCTAACAGAATGTATTCCTGGCAGGCTGAAGCGGTGTTTAATGGGTGTCCGGTCAAAAAGGGTGAAAAAACCTATCTGGTATACCGCGCTCTTTCTCTGCCGCACTATCATAGTTTAGCCCGGCAGAGACTGCGGGTTTCTGACATCGGTGTGGCTGAAAGTTTTGATGGGGTAACATTTTCCAATCATAAACGATTTATTTTTCCCGAATATCCTTGGGAAAAATTTGGGTGCGAAGATCCAAGAGTCATAAACATCGGTAACACATACTATATCTTTTATACCGCCTTATCCGAGTATCCACCGCGGGAGGGCGGGATAAAAGTGGCTGTGGCACTCAGCCGTGACATGGAAACCATCCAGGAAAAACATCTCGTGACGCCGTTTAACGCGAAAGCAATGGCTCTTTTTCCTGAAACGATTGATGGAAAGATGTGGGCCATACTTACCGTCCATACGGACCGTCCACCGTCAAAAATTTGTTTAATATCGTTTGAAAAAGAAAGTGATATATGGTCGGAACAATACTGGAACGGGTGGTATAAAAAATTTGGGGCATGTGCGTTGCCCATCCAGAGAAGACCGGAGGACCATGTAGAGGTGGGTGCTCCGCCGCTGAAAACCCCGGATGGGTGGCTCGTCATCTACTCCTATATTAAAAATTATTATTCTCCTGACAGGCTTTTTGGCGTAGAGGCGGTTTTACTGGATCTCAAAAACCCCATGAATATCATCGGGCGTACTGATACGCCCTTTCTGACACCGGAGGAATACTATGAAAGAATGGGAATGATACCAAATGTCGTTTTTCCATCAGGTGCGTTGGTAGAAAATACCATGGTCAGTCTCTATTACGGAGCTGCTGACACCACATGCTGTCTCGCAAATTTCCGGCTTGAGGGGCTCTTGAGGCAAATGAGGGAGAAAGATAAAAGAACATTTACTTTTCAGCGGCAAAAAGAAAATCCGATTATTGCCCCGCAAAAAGATCGTTCATGGGAATCCAAAGCGACCCTCAATCCCGGAGCGATTCGTCTTGAAGATAGCGTACATCTCATATACCGTGCGATGTCAGAAGATAATACATCTGTTTTGGGCTATGCAAACACCCGGGATGGTATCCACATAGACTACCGTTCACCAAATCCTATCTATATTCCACGGGAGCCCTTTGAACAAAAACAGGTGCCAGGAGGAAATTCAGGATGCGAGGATCCAAGGCTTACCCAAATTGGCGATAAAATATATATGTTCTATACTGCGTTTAACGGAAAAGATTTGCCCCGGGTAGCGGTGACGTGGATCCTGGTAAAGGATTTTTTAGGACAAACGTGGAATTGGGCAAAACCCATGCTTATCTCAGCGCCTGATTTTGATGATAAAGACGCCTGCATATTTCCGGAAAAAGTGAATGATAAATATCTCATCATTCACCGGTGCGGGGATGATATGGATTATTGTTTTTCCTCGAATTTAGAGTTTGACGGTCAATTATGGTTAGAAGAATACCGGTGGATCGCTCCCAGGAAAGGTATGTGGGATGATCTGAAAGTTGGCGTTGCCTCCCCTCCATTGAAAACGAATCATGGGTGGCTGCTTTTCTATCACGGAGTTTCCTCTGAAGACCATTGTTACCGGGTGGGAGTATGTCTTTTGGATCTGGAAAATCCTATAAAAATACTTGCACGTTTGGATAATCCAGTTTTTGAACCGGAAACCGAATATGAAAAAAAGGGAATCATTCCCAATGTCGTTTTTCCCTGCGGTATAGTCATCATTGATAAAACCATATTCATGTATTACGGGGGAGCTGATAAAGTCATTGGCGTTGCCACGATGGCAGAAAATGATTTACAAAAAAATCTTGAATTCTGCAGATATTAGTTTTAGGTCCTGATTTGACTCCCTTATCTTCTCTGCGTACACTGGAATAAGCAATATGAAACGGAAAACATCTTCTTCGAAACTTCTCATCCCGCTCAGTATTTTTATTTTGACCATTTTCATTCTGATCGGCGGAAAAATAATAAAGATTGTTCCGTCTGTCCTTGGAACGACGACGGCGACATCAGTGAAAGAACACTTTATCCCAATTGGAGCAGGACCAACAAATGCGACGGAGTGGATGAATATCGGGGGCGCGCAAGTGACGTTTGATACAAAAAATTACGGTTCTATAAAAAAAGTTTATTTTGAAGCATCCGTGTATTGTGCTACCGGGAATCAGACTGTATGGGTGCGACTATTTAATGTAACAGACGGAAATATTGTGTGGAATACGGAACTGTCCGCCAGTGGATCCGGGCCCACGCTTCTTACCTCTCCAGCATTATTCTTGAGTTCCGGCAGTAAAACCTACCAGGTACAGATGAAAACGCAACTTGGATCACTTACCGAGCTCACCTTTGCCCGCCTCCATATCACTACGAATTAACGGTCGAGTTTCTTATTATGTGATTTTTGACTAAAAAAAACGTGATAACAAGCTTTTTTAAGGGAGTTTGTTTCACAATATATTTATCACCTACTGTGAGCTTCATTTTTTTGACAAGTGTTTGTGGAATCTTGATGATGGATTGACCCTTCCTGTTTAGAATTTTAGTGGTGAAGACCATACTATTTGAAGTATATCATTTTATGTTGAGGTATTTTTTTCGCCCCTTTTCCTTTTCGTGTTACAATACATCTATATGAAACGCATTGTGTCAGGAATTAGTCCGAGTGGAGATGGAGCCCTTCATATAGGGAACTATTTGGGTGCAGTGAAACAGTTTATTGAGATTTCCAAGGAAAATGATTGTTTTCTTTTCATTGCGGATCTTCATGCTCTCACAACGATACAAGATAAAGCTCGACTTCAAGTAAATACGGAAAATCTTATCCTCAATGAATTAGCGCTTCTTTCAAGCCTTGGATCCATGGATCACATTACTTTTTATCGGCAATCTGACATCGGATTTCATCCAGAACTTCAGACGATTATCAGTAATGTTACCCCATTGGGATTATTAAAACGGGCGCATGCATACAAAGATAAATTGGAAAAGGAAATGACTGAGGATGATATTAATGTAGGATTGTTTAATTACCCTATCCTTATGGCTGCGGATATTCTTCTTTATAAACCAGATCTTGTGCCGGTCGGGAAAGACCAGAAACAACATATTGAAATCACCAGAGATATTGCGGAGAGGTTTAATAAAATATATGGGGGAGATAAGGGGGATCGGGGGGATATGGGAGAGAAGGGAAATAAGGGAATATTTACGTTGCCTGAAGCGTATATACCAGAGACCGTGGCAACGATTTTGGGAACGGACGGGAAGCGGAAAATGAGTAAGTCGTTGGGGAATATTATTTCCATATTTGAAGAGGAGGAAGTGATTAAAAAGCAGGTGATGGGGTGTTATACCGATCCAACTCGGGCGCATGCAGATGACCCGGGACATGTTGAAGGTAATATGGTGTTTACGTATCTTCGTTTCTTCTCCTCCTCCGCCAAGGCTACGGCGGACAAAGGGATGAATAAAGTTGATGAATTAAAAGACCTTTATCGAAAGGGGAAGATCTCAGATGTGGAAGTGAAAAATTATTTATTTGAATCATTGATGAGTTATTTTGCTCCGGCGCGAGCCAGGTATCAGGAATTGAAAGCTAATCCAAAATTAGTGAAAGAAATTTTGGAAAAAGGAACAGCGCGGGCACGTGTTGTTGCTTCGGAAACAATGAAAGAAGTGAGGGAAGCGGTGGGACTTATTAATCAGTATTCCTTTCATTTTGTCATTCTGAACGAAGTGAAGAATCCCATAGGGAAAACAAACATCCAAGGGGATCCTTCGTCCGCTAATCGGCGGACTCAGGATGACACACATATCACCATTGATGATTTCTCGAAGGTGGAGTTGCGGGTGGGGAAAGTGACAGGTGCGGAAAATGTGGAGAAAAGCGAAAAACTCATCAGATTACATGTTGATTTTGGGGAAGATCCTTCGACTTCGCTCAGGATGACAAGAGTAATCTTTACCGGTGTCCGTGGATATGGCTATACGCCGGAGGATTTTAGCGGTAAGCAATTTTTCTTTGTGACTAATCTTCAATATAGAAAAATGTTAGGGGAAGAATCGCAGGGGATGATACTTGCGGTTGACGGAGCTGATGGGAAACCGCAATTTGTCCCAGCAGAAGGAATGCCATTGGGAGCAAAAATTCGATAGGGAGACCCCTTTAAGGCCACCCCTTTTTTTAATCTATTGAGAGAGTTGAAGCTGTGGTATACTACGCACATTATTGAGGGATAATCTTCTATGGCAGAGAAACCACATATCAAAAATAAGAAAAACGGGAACGGGAAAAAGCCGATGCGGATTTTTGAGATGAAGCTCAATCTCAATCTCAGAAATATTGTTTTGGGATTTCTTGTCGTATTTCTCATTTTTTCTGCTTTAGGAAGCCTGGGAAGCGGAAACGGGATTCATGAGGAAAAACCTCTCACGACCGTCATAAATGATATCAAAGAGAAACAAGTAGAAAAAATTGAAGTGGAAGAAGAAAAACTGACTGTATCTTATAAAGACGGGAAGACAATTGTCTCCCGGAAAGAGCCACAGGAATCATTGTTTACGCTGCTTGAAACATCCGGTGTGGATCCAAAATCGATTGAGATTAAAGTAAATACGTTTAATACCAGTGCATTGGTCCTCAACGTCATTACTAATATTCTTCCTTTGGTTTTGACGGTTGTTTTTTTTCTGTTTCTTTTCCGACAGGCCAGAGGAGCTCAGGACAGCATCTTTTCTTTTGGACAGAGTAAAGCACGGATTTTCAACAAAGACCTCCCGAAAGTAACCTTTGCAGATGTCGCGGGAGTGGACGATGCGAAGAAAGAGTTGGAAGAAGTCGTCGACTTTCTGAAAAATCCCACGAAATATAAAGCGCTTGGTGCGCGTACTCCCAAAGGGGTCATCCTGGTAGGTCCGTCCGGAACAGGAAAGACGCTTCTTGCCAAAGCCATGGCAGGGGAGGCAAAAACTGTTTTTTACAGCATCGCAGGAAGCGAATTCATGGAAATGTTGGTCGGCGTGGGTGCAGCCCGCGTCCGGGACCTTTTTCTTCAAGCTAAAAAGAATGCTCCGGCAATTATTTTCATTGATGAGATTGACGCCATTGGAAGAATGCGGTCTGTGGGAATTATGGGCGGGCATGATGAACGGGAGCAAACCCTCAATCAAATTTTAGTTGAGATGGATGGATTTGAGCCAAACACGACTGTCCTTGTCGTTGCTGCAACCAATCGCGGGGATCTTCTGGATCCGGCACTCACCCGCCCTGGTCGGTTTGACAGGCGAATCCAGTTAGATCTTCCGGACATGGAAGGCAGGCGTGCTATTCTTGCCATTCATGCGAAAGGAAAACCCTTTGTAAAAGACCTCAATTGGGACAAAGCAGCCAAACGGACCGTTGGATTTTCGGGAGCGGATCTTGAAAATATGCTGAATGAAGCTGCAATCTTGGCAGCACGGGACAGCAAAACGGAAATTGATTTTAAAGACATCGAAGAAGCTGCCACCAAAGTGAAGCTTGGCCCGGAAAAGAAACGGCTGCAATCAGATGCGGATAGAAACATGACTGCGTACCATGAAGCAGGCCATGCGGTGGTTGCCTACTATTTGCCGGGAATGGATAAAGTACACAGGATCTCTATCGTTTCGCGCGGAATGGCGCTTGGATTTACCCTCATGCCTCCTGAAAAAGACCGGCTTCATGAAACGAAATCACATCTCATTCACCAGATTGCCAGTATGATGGGGGGACGGGCTGCTGAAGAGTTGATTTTTAAAGATGTGACAAGCGGGGCTTCTAATGATATCGACCAGGCAACACGGATTGCACGGTATATGGTCATGGAATTTGGGATGAGCGAGTTGGGACCCATCAATTTCGGACCGCAGATGGACGTGACGGAATGGGGAAAGTCTCTTGCGGAACAGCAGCAAATTTCGCCGGATATGCTTGGGGCAATAGATAGGGAAGTGAAAAAATTTATAGATGAGGGGTATAAAACAGCTGAGGCAACCGTGAAAAAACACAGGAAACAGATGGATAAAATTGTGAAAGTGCTTCTTGAAAAAGAAACGATTGAAAGCGAAGAGTTTGAACAATTGATGAGCGCATGATTAAGTACACATGATGAGCACATGAAGGAGATGAGGACATGAAGCCAATTAAAAGTCCTATTATCTATGAAGACCTTACGTATAAAATAATCGGAATTGCCTATTCGGTTCACAAAGAATTGGGACCAATCCACAAAGAACTCGTTTATCAGAAAGCACTCATGAATGAATTCCAAGAACAAAAGATTCCTTTTAAAAGAGAAATTCGACTTCCGGTTATTTTTAAAGGAAAAAACGTAGGACTGTATATCCCTGATTTTATCGTTGACAATAAAGTAATTGTTGAGATTAAAGCAATGAATTTTTTACCATTAAATACAACGACTCAGCTAAGATATTATCTTAAATCTACTGGTTTTAAAGTTGGACTCCTTTTAAATTTCGGATCAGCAAAACTACAAGTTCGCCGAAGAATATATGGATAAATCAGGTACTAATCATGTTCGAGAATCATGTGCTCATCAAACGCCAACCCGTTTGGTGTTAATAGATGGAAACGCAATTCTTCACCGTGCGTTTCATGCGCTTCCACCCCTTACTGCTCCTGATGGAAGTGTCGTCAATGCAGTGTATGGGTTTACTTCTATGCTCCTTCGTATAGTCCATGATCTCCGGCCGACGCATCTGGCTGTCGCATTTGATAGGCCGGCACCCACTTTCCGGAAAAAAATATTTACCGGATACCAAGCAAAACGGCCAAAGATGGATGACACGCTTATTCCCCAAGTTGAAAAAGTTCATGAAGTCGTCCGTGCGTTTAACATCCCTATATTTGAAATGGATGGCTATGAAGCTGATGATATTATTGGGACAGTTGTTTCATCTGTCATTCCGAACGGAGTGAGGAATCCCCAACGGGATCCCTCGCAAAAGCCTCGGGATGACAATGCCATTAATCAAGTCATTATCGTTACCGGAGATAGGGATATACTTCAACTTGTGGAGGATGAAAAAGTGCTCGTATATATGCCGACGAAGGGATTATCAGAAGGAAGATTATATGGAGAAAAAGAAACAGAAGAAAGGTTAGGAGTTGTGCCACAATTAATTCCTGATTATAAAGCCTTGGCAGGAGACGCATCGGATAACTATCCGGGGATTCCCGGTATAGGCCCAAAAACAGCAGTTGAGATTTTACAAAAAGCTGGTTCTATAGATGAGTTATATAAACACATTGATAAAAAAAGTTTTGGACTTTCTGATGCGTTGGTAACTAAAATTAAAAAAGGGAAAGAGAGTGCGCTTTTATCCCATCAACTTGCGACAATAAAACAGGACGTGCCGATCGATATTGATATTCCGGATTTTTCGGAAGAACAGTTGAGAAGTCCGCAGGTGATTGAGGTATTGCAATCGTTTGGGTTTGCATCGCTTATTAAAAGAATTGAGAAACAGAAGACAGAAGACACCTGCCTGCCGGCGAGGCAGGGAAAACGGAAAACGGAGGATGGAAAAGAGAAATTAGAAAAGCAAAAGGAGAAAGAAGAGGCGGAACAATTGGAATTGGTATAAGTCATTTCGAACGAAGTGAGAAATCCCGATATGGTAATAAATATTCCAACGGGATCTCTCTCCCGCAAAGCGGGATCGAGATGACATTTACTATGGAGAGAAATCCCGAATATGTCACAATGGTATGTATATATTTTGTCGAATAATCGTAATACTGTGTATTATGTTGGGATAACAAATAATCTTATCAGACGGATATACGAACATAAGAATAAACTAACTGATGGATTTACAAAACGATATAATATTACACGATTGTTGTATTATGAAATTTTTTTTGATCCGGAGAATGCAATAACAAGAGAAAAACAACTGAAGGATTATAGAAGAGAAAAGAAAATTGCATTAATTGAAAAAATGAATCCAGAGTGGATTGATTTATACAACGGGATCTCTCAGCAATAAGAATTGCTTCGAGATGACTCTTTTTTATGAAAATAGCTCTTGTTCACGATTATCTTTCTGAATATGGGGGGGCAGAACGAGTTGTTGAGGCCTTTCATGAGATGTGGCCGGAGGCGCCGCTCTACACAGCGTTCGTAGACTGGAAAAAGTTGGGAAAGCATGCCCAGCGGTTTAAGAATTGGGATATCCGGCCAAGCTGGGTACAGCGGTTCCCGATTATCCAGAAATTCATTTCCCCACTTCGCTTCATCGCCCCATGGATTTGGGAGAGTTTTGATCTGTCAGAGTACGATGTTGTTCTCACTTCAAGCGGGTGGTTTATGTGCCGCGGAGTAAACGCGGGGAGGAGAGTTATGAGTGCCGAGCCGCGAGTTCCGAGTAAAAAAACGATTACTCGAGCACACGAGCACTCGCAACTCCCAATGCAGATTTGCTACATCCATCATCCGCCGAGAAATCTCTATGGGTATGCAACGGGGAGTAATCTGCAGAAATATTGGTTTGTCCGGTTGTATACAACGATCGTGAATTTTTTCCTCAGAAATTATGATTTTAAAACAGCGCAAAAAGTTGACTATTTCATAGCAAATTCCAAAGAAACAGCACGAAGAGTGGAAAAGTTCTATAGAAGAGAATCGGTTGTTATTTATCCACCAATTTCTACAGAAAACGGAAGACGGAATACAGAAGACAGAAAGAAGGGAGCGTATTATCTGAGTGTTGGGAGGCTCAGTTGGGCAAAGAGGATTGATATTATTATTGAAGCGTGTAGTAATCTTCATGTTCCATTAAAAATTGTGGGTGTGGGGAAAGAAGAAGAGGAGCTGAGAAAAATTGCAGCCTGTCCGCCATCAGGCGGCATCGAAGATGCTTCCGGGCGGAGACCAACTGTTGAGTTTCTTGGAAGTGTGAATGACAAAGAGTTGGGAAAACTCTATCAAAACGCAAAAGCTCTTATTTTTTGTAGCCTCGATGAGGATTTCGGCATGGTACCGGTCGAAGCAATGGCACATGGAACACCCGTCATAGGGTTAGCTCAAGGAGGAGTGAAAGAGACGGTCATTGATGGAAAAACTGGAGTATTGTTTGATAAACCAACAGTTGAATCGTTAACGACAGCAATACATACTTTTAAGAAATTATCAAAAAAGAAAGATTGGAAAAAGGCATGTGAGATACAGGCACAGAAATTTAGCAAGAATAATTTTCAGGAAAAAATTCGAGTATATATCAAAGAAAAATCAAAAGTGACCTCTTGACGCACTGTTTGTTCACCGATACAGTATAAACCCAGGAGGAGTCTCCGGATTTTTTTTGATCTTTTATACTCTCTGTATCATAAAGAAGAAAGGAATATAGTATGGAAATGAAAAAAATGTATATTGTCAGCCATCCGATTGTTGAACATTCGCTCACTATCCTCCGGGATAAAGAGACGGGGACGGCAGAATTCCGGCGGAATGCCAATATCGTATCAAAAATTCTTATTATTGAAGCAACAAAATATCTAACCTTGTCTGATAAGTCGATTACAACTCCGCTGGCATCGATGACCGGAAAAAAATTAACAGATGACATCGTTGTCGTTCCTGTCCTTCGGGCAGGACTGGCGATGCTGTTTGCACTTCAGGATTTCCTGCCCTCAGTTGCAGTCGGCTTCATCGGACTGGAACGGGATGAAAAGACCGCTATTGCACGGGAGTACTATAAAAAACTACCGGCAATATTTGCTACCCATCATGTATTTGTCGTTGACCCCATGCTAGCGACAGGCGGGTCGTTTGATGATACGATTAAAGCATTGAAGGAGAAAGGTGCGCAGCGTATCTCCATTGTAAGTATCGTATCAGCTCCTGAGGGGATTGAACGGATCCAAAAAAATCATCCGGATGTCACTATTGTAACTGCTGCGCTTGATACAACCTTAAATGATAAAAAATATATTGTCCCGGGACTAGGGGATTTTGGTGACCGGTATTTTGGAACCGTTGCAGGTTGAATTGACAATTGTCCTTTATTTGATAAGATACGATATGCACGCGCAAAAAGAGCGCGTTTACGGGATTATTTACTATGAGCATTGGTAACGACGCATTTATTCTTTCCCTTGGCGGATCTCTCGTAGTCCCCAACGGTGGTATTGATACCCAATTTCTTCGTGAATTTAATGAATTCATACGACACCAAGTCTCCGCAAAAAAGCGGAGATTTTTTATTGTGGTAGGCGGCGGGGCGACGACACGCCAATATCAGGATGCAGCACGTGCAGTGCGCGGCGAGATTACGAACAATGATTTAGACTGGATCGGTATACACGCCACCCGGCTGAATGCACAAATGGTACGTACTATTTTTCAGGATATCGCAGATATCCGGGTAATCAAGCATTACGAAATTATTTTAAAAATTGATAAACCAGTCGCAATTGCTGCCGGATGGAAACCGGGATGGAGTACGGATTATTGTTCTGTCACACTCTGTCAGGATTATGGGGTAAAAAATATGATAAATATGACGAATATCGATAAAGTTTATAATAAAGACCCGCGGCAGTTTAAAGATGCAAAACCCATTGATGTAATGCGCTGGCATGAATACCGGAAAATCTCAGGAGATGAGTGGACGCCGGGGATGAATTTGCCTTTTGACCCGATTGCTTCCAAGCTCGCACAGGAATTACAAGTAACGGTAAAGATATTAAACGGAAAAAATTTAAAAAATTTAGAAGCAGCACTTGATGAGAAAGAATTCGTCGGATCCACGATCTCTCCATAAATAGTATAGACGTTTCAAGAACGGGGCCTGCCACGAGCGTGTCCTACAAACATCCTCATAACGCGGATAACATTTCTGTTATTCCTCTTTGTGGATGACCTTTGGATATGTTTCTTTCGTGTTCTATCAGTAGTACGCTACTGCGGGTGTTTGCAGGATCCTTCGCTCGCGTCACCCGTTCTTCTCTCCTTCTTGTAAAGAAGGTGGAAATACAGTACAATTGAATCCTGTTAGGGAATACATTCTATGCCAAAAACAACAAAACCAGTCATGAAAAAAGACCTGTCTGCCGGCAAGCAGGGAGTAAAGTCAGTGAAAGCTGTTGTAAAAAAAGAGGTAAAACTTCCGAAAAAGGTTCTCAAAAAAGCTCCAGTGAAAAAGGCAGATGAACCTGTCGTGCCCGAGCCAAGCGAAGAAAAAATGCAGGTTATCGAGGAATACCAGGTCAAACCCGGAGACACAGGGAGTCCTGAAGTGCAGGTAGCTCTTCTTTCCAAACGCATTGATAAGCTGATTGGACATCTCAAAGGAAATCCGTCAGATAACCACTCACGCCGGGGACTTCTGGGAATTGTCAGTAAAAGACGGAGACTCCTTAATTACCTGGAGAAAAAAGATAAAAAACGGTATTCAGAAATCCTTAAAAAGGTAGGACTTTCAAAATAATTGCGAAGTAGATGTTTTGATGAAATGAACTAAAGAAGTGCGATTGCTTATATTTTTGATCCTTCGGCACACTCAGGATTTGATCGAAGATTTGAGTCATCCCACTTCTTTCCTCTTCATTGAACATCTGCGAGCGAATAGAGAGTATGAAGCTCATAAAAAAATCTGTTGAGGTCGGTGGACGTACATTGTCGCTTGAAGTCGGACGGTTTGCACAGCAAGCAAGCGCGGCAGTAGTAGCTCAATATGGAGAAACGATGGTATTGGCGACCGTGACTGCATCTTCGAAAGAAACAACCCTTGATTATTTTCCACTCAGTGTCGAATATATAGAACGGCTGTACGCCGGAGGCAGGATCAAAGGATCCCGCTGGGTGAAACGAGAAGGACGGCCGTCAGATGACGCAGTCCTTGCAGGCAGGCTGATCGACCGATCTATCCGGCCATTATTCCCAAAATCGTTTAAACATGATGTCCAAGTCATCATTACCACCCTCTCGGTGGACGGAGAAAATGATCCGGATGTGTTGGGACTGGTTGCAGCATCGGCTGCCATTGCCATTTCTCCAATCCCATGGAACGGGCCGGTCTCTGCAGTCCGTGTGGGATACACTAATGGAGATGTAGGCAATGAAAACAAAAAAGGAGGAACATTCCTCATCAACCCGCGTGCTACAGAACAAGAACTTTCTGATTTTGATTTCGTCGTCTCATCCAATAAAGAGAAAGTCATGATGCTTGAAGGCGGGTTTTGCGAAACACCGGATGCAATCGTACTTGAGGCAGTAAAGGAAGCAAAAAAAGAAAATGCAAAAATTATCGCTTGTATCGAAGAGTTAGCAAAAGATGTAGGAAAAACAAAAATGCCGGTACCGCCGGAGAAAGACCTCAAGGAACTGGAAGAAAAAATCGTGAAAGAGTTTAAGAAAGAGGCAGAAGAAACATTTAGGAAAAAAGCAGAGAAAGAGTTTGGCGATACGGAAAGTATCGTGCTTGCCCAGACGATCGCAGCAGCATGTGAACAGAAATTTACGACCGGCGACATCATGGGAGTGCTAGACGCGATGTTTAAGAAAAAGCTGAGGGAAGATGTGCTTAACAAACAAAAACGCATTGACGGGCGAAAGATTGATGAGATCCGTTCTATCTCAATGGAGGTAGGGCTTATTCCCAGAGTCCATGGAAGCGCCATGTTTATGCGGGGACAAACCCAGGTTCTCACTGTTGCGACATTGGCATCACCGGATCTCAACCAACTCATCGAAAGCCCGACAGGAGAGGAATCAAAACGCTATATTCATCATTATTCTATGCCCCCATACTCAGTCGGAGAAACCGGCAGAGTCGGCACGCCGTCACGGCGCGAAATCGGTCATGGAGCGCTTGCCGAACGCGCGCTCCTTTCTGTCATCCCAAGTGAAGCGGAATTCCCGTATACCATACGGTTGGTATCTGAAGTCATGTCGAGTAATGGCTCGACGTCGATGGCTTCTACCTGCGGATCAACGCTTGCTCTTATGGACGCAGGAGTCCCGATCAAAGAACCAGTTACAGGAATTTCAGTCGGACTCATGACGGATAAAAAATCAGATAAGTACGTACTGTTAACGGATATAGTAGGAGTTGAAGATTTTGGCGGAGATATGGACTTTAAAGTGGCTGGTACTAAAAATGGTATCACCGCAATACAACTCGACATGAAAATTAACGGCATAACCGATGAAATGGTCGAAGGTGCATTGGAGCGTGCGCGAGTAGCACGGCTCTCAATTTTAGAGAAATTATTAAAAGTTATCGGAACATCGAGAGCGCAATTGTCTCAATATGCACCGAAAGTGCAGATGGTGAAGATTCCGGTTGAACGGATCGGAGAAGTCATCGGACCAGGTGGAAAAATGATCCGGCAGATCCAGAGTGTAACCGGAGCAGTCGTTGATGTCAAAGACGATGGATCCGTATTTATTTCATCAATCAAGGAAGAGTCCGTGAAACAAGCAGTTGCATGGATAGAAGGACTGACGCACGAAGTAAAAGCAGGAGAAGAGTATGAAGGAGAAGTGAAACGGATGCTGCCGTTTGGCGCATTTGTCGAAATTTTACCCGGGAAAGAAGGATTGGTTCATGTGTCTCAGATGGCAACGGGATTTGTCAATAATCCATCAGAAGTTGTTTCTTTAGGACAAAAAGTAAAAGTGCGCGTTATGGAGATCGATGACCAGGGAAGAGTGAACCTTTCTATGCTTTTTGGAGAAGATGCGAAAAAAGAGAGCCCGCCAAGGGAACCACGGACATTTGACCGGGGACACCGATCATTTGGCGGAGGCGGCGGGAGAAGAAGATTTTAAACGCTACGGGTCCTGTCACGCATTTTTCCCTATCCGACGTCCTCGTCCCGCAAATCAAAAAGTATTTTACGTACGTCTTTTGACCACATTATCATCTGTAGTTGTTCGTTCTATTTTTTGTTGCAGTTGCGGGACTTCGGTCGCTCGATAGGGCACCCTAATGCGTGCCACCCGTTATTCGTTTATATTATTCTCTTTGAAGAGTTTATAAATAGTGTATGATAGATGTATGCCGGGTAGTGAAGTTTCGACACGCTTTTTCTTTGCCCGTCGATATTTCCTATCTGCGATATCAGATGTACTATTTTTTATGAAAGGAGCTAGAGATTTCGAAAGCGTAAAAGGCAAAGGTCGAAACTCTACTACCCGGTATGAGTAAAATTGCTGATGAACTGCCTGGACTTCGCAGGCAATTGAAAGAAAAAGACCTTCCTCCCGCTCTTATTGCCAGAATTGAAGATCAATTGGAGCAAATTGAACGCTTACAAAATGATATCAGCGCCAGCGTGTATGTGGAACAAATGCTCAACTATATCAACTGGGCTATAAATCTTCCATGGAATGAACGGACCGTGGATACCCTTGATCTCATGAAAGCCAAGCAGATTTTTGACCAGAATCATTACGGTCTTACTGAAGTGAAAGACCGAATACTGGAATATCTGGCAGTATTGAAGCTTCGGGGAAGTACGGAAATTACCTCATCTGAAGAAGCAGAAAATGCACCGGTCCATGGGGCGTTTGCCCGGCGTGCGCCAATTCTTTGTTTAGTAGGATTGGTTGGTACAGGAAAAACGACACTAGCAAAATCCATTGCTCTTGCCATGGGTCGGCGGTTTGTCCGGATACCATTTGGAGGACTCGCTGATGCGCTGGAGTTGAGAGGCCAGTCCCGCGTGCGGCCTGATGCTGAGATCGGACTCGTCCTCAAAGGCATGCGGTTGGCCGGGAGTAAGAATCCGGTGATACTCCTGGATGAAATTGACCGTGTGGCAGAGGCAACACGCGGAGATATCATGGGAGTCCTGGTTGAGCTTCTGGATCCTGAACAAAACAAGGCATTTACCGATCATTTCCTGGATTATCCGTTTGATTTATCCGAAGTGCTATTTGTGGCCACAGCCAATAATACGACACATATTGCGACTGCTGTACTTGACCGGTTGGAACCGATCCAGATGCCATCGTACAGTGATGAAGAAAAAATCCGCATTGCGAAAGATTATGTACTGCCGGCACTCCTTCAGGAATCAGGCTTGAAACCTGAGCAGGTGATTATTGATGATGCAATATGGGCAAAATTGGTCCGTCCGCTGGGATATGATGCTGGTATCCGGAGTTTGGAGCGGACTATCAATTCTTTGGTGCGGAAAGTTGCCCGCCAGGTCGTGGAAGGAAAAGGGACACAATTTAGGATTACCGAGGATACAGTGAAACAGTATATACAGATGTATTAGAAGAAAGGTAAAAGTTAAAAGTAAAAAGGCAAAAGTATATTTCAGGAGTAACGGTAGTCTGTCATCGCGAGGAGTCCCGCCAAGACGGGGCGACGAAGCGATTCCTGCCTGCTGGCAGGCAGGTTTATTATAGAGATTGCTTCGCCATAAGAATGGCTCGCAATGACAAAATAAATCAGCATAAACATATGAACAGATATTTTCAACGGAAACAGGGATTCCGTACAAATCAGAACAATCAAAATCAACAACAAAAAAAACAGCAGAGAAGCATGTTTGTAGGAGCTGCGGATCCGGGGAAAGGATCAGTGAGGATATTCCCTATCGGCGGGACGACGGATGTGACGAAAAATATGTTCGTCTATGAGTATCGGTATGACGGACAACTCCGCGATATTCTCATGGTTGACTGCGGTATCGGATTTCCTGACCCTGATATGTACGGCGTCGATCTCGTGATTCCTGATGTCCGGTATCTCCAAAATAAAAAGGAATTCATCCGGGGACTCGTCTTCACACACGGTCATGATGACCATATTGGAGCGATTCCGTATATCTATCCCAAACTCGGAAAAGTCCCGATGTGGGCAACACCACTGACAGCGACATTTGCCAACGTCAAATTGAAAGAAGTGAAAATAAAGGAAAAGGTAACTTCGGTTGGGTTTGATACGGATCTCCATATTGGGCCATTTAACATTACATTTGTGCGGATGACCCACTCTGTGCCGGATACGGCAAATCTCATCATTGAGACGCCGGTCGGAGTATTTTATCACGGGAGTGATTTTAAGTTTGACTTCCAACCATTGGACGGGAAACTTTCTGAAATCGGAAAAATTAATACAATCGGAAAAAAGGGTGTCCTGTGTCTCCTTACGGACTGTTTAGGATCAGAGCGTGCCGGCTTTACCCCGTCAGAACAAAAAATTGGGGAGACATTGGAAAAGGAAATCACCATGTGTCCGGGAAGGTTTTTGTTTACCACGCAATCTTCCAATATTTCCCGGATACAGTTGGCTATAGAGATTGCTATACGGCAGGGAAGACAGGTAGCGTTCATCGGCAGGTCAGTGACCAAAAACATTGAAGCTGCACTGGATTTAGGATACATGCGGTTTCCCCGGGAAAAAGTCATCCGGGATAAGGATTTGAAAAAAGTTCCGCCTGTCCAACAGTTCCTCATCGTAGCCGGAGCACAAGGTCAACCTGAATCAGCACTCGTCAGGATAGCCAACGATAATCATAATTACGTACACTTGTCTCCCGGTGATACGGTGCTTTTCTCCGCAGACCCAATACCGGGCAATGAGAATGCAGTGAATGACCTTATTGACCAAATATATACGACCGGAGCACGGGCATCCTATACCAGCATTATGGAAGATCTGCATGTGTCAGGACACGGGAGCCAGGCAGATCATATGCTCCTTCTTTCAGCGCTTGGCCCTCAATATGTGTTTCCTATTGGCGGTACTGCGCGGCACGTCGTCAACTATCAAACCGTCGCATCACAGATTGGATTTCCGAAACAAAATTTCCTTGTACCGGAAGAAGGACAAGTGTTGGAATTTAAAAAGTTCCAAAAACCGCGTGTAGTGGAGACTGTTTCTTTGGAAAATATTCTTGTTGATGGACTAGGGGTAGGAGATGTGGGAGCCATTGTCCTTCATGACCGGCAGACGATTGCTCAGGAAGGGATCGTCGTTGTTGTCGTCCCGCTGGACCGAAAATCCGGGAGAGTGATCGGGGAACCGGATATTATTTCCCGGGGGTTTGTATATATCAAAGAGTCGACAGCGCTTCTGGAGCGGGCAAAACGCCTAGTTATTGATTGTCTGAAAATGAAAAAGAACAGAATCCGGGATTGGCGTTTTATCCGTGAGTTGGTTGAAGATACACTTCAAAAGTTCCTCCGCAAAGAAACCGGACGGCAGCCCCTCATCGTCCCTGTGGTGCTGGAGGTGTAATAGAATTGAAGTGTCCGAAAAAATCGGACAGTTGAAAATGATAACTTCAGATGGGAAATTCCAGGAAATTATAGTATAAGTATTGTACATTTATGAATGTAGTTATAAGAAACATTAAAAAGCGAGATTACGAACAGGTGAAGGAATTGTTTGTGGATTTGGTGTGTAAGATGGCAGAGTACAGGCCTCTTCGTCGAAAGGAACCTTTACCTGAGTATAAAGACTGGTATTTTCAAAAAGCACTATCATCTGTCAAAAGAGGAACGGGACAGATCGGTATAGCTGAAGGGGAAGGAGTGATTGTTGGATGTATTTACGGTTGTGTAGAAGATCAAACAAAAGATGAATTGTTGGAGTATAAAAAAATAACACTTGGCCATATTCACGATGTTTATATAAAAGATGAATATAGAGGACAAGGAATCGGCAAGAAACTTTTTCGTTTTATTGAGGATTTTTTAAAAAGTAAAGCATGCGATTATATACAGCTTGCTGTCCCTGCCAAAAATATACGCCCTCAAAAATTGTATCAAGAGTTGGGATATGAAGATGATCGTGTGGAAATGCTAAAAAATATAAGGGAGACCCCTTAAAGGCCACCCCTTTTTTACTCATCAAGGAGATAATCTTGGATAGATTCCGAAATTTCGTCAATATCCACAAATGATTTATACGAGAGATGTTTGTTGTTTGCTGAAAAGAAACTAAGAATTTGTTCTGGATGAACCCATTCGGTTTTTCGTAATCCTAAATATTCCGGGTAAGAAGATGGTTGGATAGTGAAGGGAGACCCCTTAAAGGGGTGGCCTTTGGAAGCTAAGCCGACGGAATTGCGGTGGATGTATCGGGATACGTGAAGCAATTGCTCATCTGTTTTCATGAGAACTGCCTTGTATACACTCTGATAAAGAGGTCCGACTCGTTCCTCCTTCCTATTAAAGTACATGGTATATCGTGTAGCCATAGAATTCATGAATGAATCTATCGCATTGGGCGAATTTTGATGAACGAGGAAATGAAAATGATTTGGCATGAGGATATATGCAAGAAGCGTGATTTCATCAGAGAAATTATTCATCCGCAAGAGTTTTGCTGCTTCCTTTTTCGCGTCATAAGGTGCGATGGGATTGGAAAGAATATCACATAAGGCTTTTGTATCCTTTGGGAGGAGGTATTCTTTGAGGTAAGAGAGAAAAACTCCATAATCAAGATCATCAACAAAAATATCTCGTTTTTCTACTCCGCGGTTATAAATATGGTAAAACCCATTCGCTGAATACAGCTTCTGGGAATTTTTGGCAGGCATATTAATGGAATAATTATATATTACCACAGTGAGTCAAGAAAGGAAGACCCCTTAAAGGGGTGGCCTTTTATAAGAGATTAGAGGCCAATATATTGGAAGCGCGGTTGTAGTACTCCTTCTATCTCAACTGTTTCTAGGAACATAGTAAGTGGACGGATGGATATGAATTTTTCTCCGTATTGTGCCTGATAAATTACACACTCCTCAAGCGTTTCACTGTTGAACCCAACACCTAGCACTTTATATTTATTTCCTGTTTTCGTATGCTTATAAAGCCCGGGTTTTAGTGATTGTGCTTTGGAAGAAAGTTTCAAGTTTTTCATATTAACTTACCTCCTTATGTTGTTCTGGAAACCATGCAGGCGTGCATACTACAACTAACGTCATATCTCCTTCCCAATAATATTTCTCTCCCTTATCTAAAAATACTCCATCACCTCTATCTAATTGAAATGCCTTATCCTCAATCGTAATTTTTCCACTTCCTTTTATAACATACGTGATTTCTTTACATTTCAAATTGACTACATTTTCTTTACTTGGATACCGTCCGTTAATTTCAATAATAGACATATTTATATCTTTATTGAGAAATGGATATTCTAAACCAATACAGGTATCGCTATTTGCAAACTGTAATGCGTTCTTTTCTTTGATTACTTTCATGATGTGATAGTATCACGAATTTTAATAAATGTATTTTTTTCCATTTCAACAACATCGCGGAGCGAATATTGATAGAATTTTACTCTGCTTCCATCATGAAATCGAATAAAAAATGGCTGGCAATATGGGCCTTGGTTCTGCCGGCCACTAAAAAGTGGTTGATATTTTTTAGTGAATTCGGGATATTGGTTTCCAATAACGACTCCAACGTGTTCTAAACCGTCCGGATATTGTTTGTCTGATTTTGGCGGCATGAGTTCTATCATGGTAGTCGAGAAATTTGCCGGAAGAATGAGAGCATTTCTTAAAATGAATTTAGATATTGGTCGTCCATTATGTTCATTTTCGAAATATGAGTCGCTGAGTTTCAATAATTTACTCCTCATTTGTTGATATCTGCCCATCGTTGAAGTTTTATATCCGAGATGGCTTATTGAATAACCTGTAATATCGATAGATATTTTTGATAAGTTATTCAGTATTTTCTGAAAGAATACGTGATAATCCCCGATAACAGTTTCGATATCCATAAAATGATTGTATCAGAGGTTTCGTTTTACGTAAAAATAGATGTTAAGAGAGGGAGACCCCTTAAAGGGGTGGCCTTTGGAAGCTAGACAGTTGGGGAGAGGTTGCGGGAGACGCGGGCGCGTTCGGTTTTGGTGAGATATTTTTTGCGTAAACGGAGATTCTGGGGAGTGACTTCGACGAGCTCATCGTCCTCGATAAAATCCAAACATTGTTCGAGGGAAAAAACAATCGGTGGGTCGAGTTGAATGGCAATATCAGCGTTTGCAGAATGAATATTCGTCAATTTTTTTCCTTTGCAGACATTAACCTCAATATCTTCATTTCTATTATTAATTCCCACAATCATGCCTTCATAGACGGGAATGCCGGGACCGATGAATGCCTTACCCCGTTCCTGGACGGTCTGGAGTGCATAGCCTGTGGATTTACCGGTTTCAAAGGCAACTAACACTCCATTTCTGATTTTGGGAATCGGCTGGCCTTCGGGAAAATACCCAATGGTACGGGTTGCAAAAATACCATTACCCCGGGTTTTGGTCAAAATATCTCCTCGAAACCCTAAAAGATTTCTGGAGGAAATTTTATAGAGCATGCTCGTGACCCCGCGGTCATCAGTATGCGTATCCAGAAGCTCTGCTTTTCTCCTTCCTAATTCCTCGGAAATGACGCCCACATACGCTTTATCAATTTCAATCGTTATTTCTTCGTATGGTTCTGAAGCGATGCCGTCAATGACTTTTTTGATAACTTCCGGTTTTCCCAATTGGAATTCATAGCCCTCGCGTCTCAGATTTTCAAATAAAACTGCCAGATGGAGTTCTCCTCTGCCTGCGACGATAAAGCCGACGCCTGCGGGGTTATTCGTAATTTTCAAGCCAATATTGGTGTTTTTTTCTTTGATGAGCCGCTCTTCAATCTGCCGGGCTGTAGAAAATTTACCCTCACGACCAGCAAGCGGGGAGGTGTTGGGAGACACGCTGATTTTGAGTGTTGGTTCTTCCAGTTCGATCATTGGATAGCCAGTCGGATCTGATGGGTCGGTGAGCGTTTGGCCGATTTTGACTTCCGATAATCCTGAAAGTGCAACAATATCTCCGGTTTGCGTTTCAGCAACATCTACACGTGTGAGTCCCACACTTACATACACGTGGTCAATCCTCCCTTGCGTGATTTTTTTATTTTCTTCCATAATAAGCACGGAAGCCCCTGGTTTGACCGTCCCTTGTTGAATCTTGCCGATGGCATATGTCCCTTTATAGTCATCAAAATCCAGGTTAGATACCAAAAGCTTAAATGGTTTATTTGGATCACCTGATGGAGGAGGGATGGTTTTGAGGATGGATTCAAAGAGCGGTTCAAGAGTTGCCGGTTCACTGGGGTCTTGTGGCACATGGTCCCATGCTTTTCCGTCTCTCCCGATGGTATAGATGACCGGGAACATGAGATCGTCGTCGTTTTTCGCTAAGTGAAGAAATAAAGACTCTATCTCATGGAGCACTTCATCAATTCTACTGTCTTTCCTATCTATTTTATTAATTGCCACAATCATGCGGAGATGATGTTCAAGCGCCTTTTTCAGGACAAATTGCGTCTGGGGAAGCGGTCCTTCGGCTGCGTCAACGACTAAAAGCGCGCCGTCAGCCATATGGATGACCCGTTCGACTTCTCCACCGAAATCTGCGTGTCCCGGAGTATCTATAATATTAATTTTTGTTCCTTTATAGGAAACCGCAGTATTTTTGGCCAGTATCGTAATGCCTTTTTCCCGTTCCAGAGCGTTACTATCCAGAATGGTTGTCTGCGTCATCTCGGCTTGATTATCCCGGAATGTATGGGTCTGTTTGAGCATCCCATCGACAAGGGTTGTTTTGCCGTGATCGACGTGCGCTATAATTGCTATGTTTCGAATTGATTGTTGCTTATCCATATGTATACAGTTTAAATCACGAGTCGCGTTTGACGCGAACGTGGTCGACGTGGGCTATGATTGCAATATTTCGGATATCCATATTTTTTCTCAACACTTAATTACTTTTGTATAAATGGATCCTGCCACTCGCGTATCCCGTAAAGATCCTCGTCCCGCAAACCAAAAATTCTTTCTCTCACGTCTTCTGACCACACTCTTACCTCTCTTTATTATTTCAGGGTTCTCGTTGCATTTGCAGGACTCCGGTCGTTTACGGGATTCCTTCGCTCGTGTCACCCATTCTTTTCGTGGTTCTTGCAGACATCTACTCGTTTCGAGCTTACTTCTGGTATAGGACTCGACGGGGATCTCTAACACACGCTACCCAAAAAACATCCTTTGTTAGTTTTGTGGGGTTTTGGCGGTATAGATCTTTTTTTAGTCTTGTTAAATTGTATTGTATCACAAAAAAGGAATTGTATTTGGATGGGATTGGCCATATACTAGAAGATATCTTAAAAGTGTGTCTCATCATTCTGAGCGCCAGCGAAGAATCTAGCGAAGCCGGGTCCGTCTGGTACCTGGCGAAGCATCCCGACGGACGCCGGGACTAGATCCTTCGCCCGGCATAGCCGGACTCAGGATGACATAGAAATATGTTTAAACGGAAACGGAGTTATAAAAAAAGAGGGCCTCTCAAGATGATGAAGCTCAAAAAGCAAACAGTGTATACAGTCGCTGCTATTTGGTTGTGGCTTTTTGCTGCTATAATCCTTATTTCATTTTTCACTGATGCCCAGATGCTCTCGCCACTCCGGGAAGAGCTATATAACAGCCTCGGTTGGGCAATGTACCCGTTACCTCCGCTTCTGGTATCCGTGAGTCTCCTTTTTTTCAAGATAAAATCGGATGTTGCTAAACCCAATGTACCGATTGGACTCGTCGTCATGCTTCTCGGGTTGACGAGTGTGACGCAAGCAGGTCTGTATGGGGAGATACTCTGGCGGATGGTGGCAGAGTCTATCGCTGCAGAAGGTGCCGTACTCGCTTTTTTAGGGCTCATCATCATCGGATTTATCATCACATTTAATGCATCGCTTGACAGCATGGTGGATATCCTGCTTCGGTCTTTTGCGTTTATCGGCGCATCTATCGGAAAAATGTTTGAAAAAAAGCCATCGTTTGGAAACGTGAACGAAAAACCAAAACTTGTCGTCAAAGGGGAAGAGGAAGAAAAACCACCGTTGAAAATTGGGACACCAGCACTCAACACAGTCAAGCCCGGGCCAACACAGCAACAAAAAGAACAACTAAAAGTAAATAATCCCATGGCCAACGATCCTAACGATACAACGATGTGGGAATATCCTCCTGAATCGCTTCTCTCTGACGGGCCGAAGGAAAAAGCAGACCGGGGTGATGTCCGGAAAAATGCTGACACGATCGAGCGGACGCTTGAAAGTTTTGGGATCCGGGCAAACGTCGTAGAGGTGAACCCTGGTCCTGCGGTCACTCAGTATGCTCTTAAAATTACTCTCGGTACGAAAGTGTCAAAAATTACCTCTCTTTCGAGCGATTTAGCTCTTGCCCTTGCAGCACCGACTGGGCAGGTCCGTATAGAAGCACCGATCCCAGGACGGGATCTGGTCGGTATTGAAATTCCAAATAGAGGATTGGAATTCGTGACGCTCAAACGTATGCTTTCTTCTGATATCATGCGTCATGCCAAGCGCAAGTTGACTGTCGCGTTGGGATTGGACGTATCCGGGAAACCAGTAGTCGCGGATATAGCAAAAATGCCTCATGTCCTCGTAGCCGGAGCGACAAATTCTGGAAAATCCGTCCTCATGAATACCCTTATTTGTTCACTTCTCTATAAGGCGACGCCCAAAGAAGTACGAATGATCCTGATCGATCCTAAGCGCGTGGAGCTTACCGGCTATAATGGTATTCCCCATTTATTGACTCCCGTCATCGTCGAACAGGAAAAGATCCTTTCCGCACTCCATTGGGCGATCAATGAAATGGAGAACCGGTATAAAAAATTTGCAGAAATTGGTGTCCGTAATATCGATGGGTTTAATGAGTGGTCTGGTTTTCAGGCACTGCCGTATGTCATCATTTGTATCGATGAACTGGCTGAAATTATGGCGTTTGCACCCGCTGATGTCGAAGATTCGATCTGCAGGCTTGCACAGATGGCTCGTGCAGTAGGGATTCATCTCGTGGTTGCGACCCAGCGGCCGAGTGTAGACGTCATCACCGGACTTATCAAAGCAAATATTCCCTGCAGAATCGCTTTTAATGTGACTTCTATGATCGATTCACGGGTCATCATCGATATGCCTGGTGCTGAAAAACTCCTGGGCCGGGGAGATATGCTGTTCATTCCGCCGGATCAAAGCAAGCCCAGTAGAATCCAGGGGACGTATGTCTCAGAACATGAGGTGACCAAAGTGGTTGATTTTTTAAAGACAAAAAATGTGACGATGCAATACACCGAGGAAGTGGTGAATACGCCGGTTCTCTCTATGAAAAAGGGGAATATATCAACCAGCGGTGAGTCAGGGAAAGACCCGCTTTTCGAAGATGCTATCCGGCTTATCTGCCAGCATGATAAAGCATCCGCGTCGCTTCTCCAGCGGCGACTATCCGTAGGATATGCCCGGGCTGCCCGTATCCTGGACCAATTGGAAGAAGTGGGTATCATCGGACCGGGAGAGGGAGCCAAACCCAGGGATGTCCTGGTCAAAAATGCGGAAGAATATATAGCTTCACAACAACAGAAAACTGAATAAGAGTAGATTGTCATTGCGAATCCTTGAGCGTAGTCGAAGGAGAAGCAATCTTTATTATAGGGATCGCCACGGTCGTTATCACTCCCTCGCGATGACACTACTCAAGTATATATATACGTTTTATGAAAACCGTCGGTTCCATGCTCCACGAAGTACGTATGCAAAAAGGAATTGTCCTTGAGGATGTGGAAAAAGCGACGAAGATACGGAAAAAATTTCTTGAAGCAATCGAACAGGATGACTATGCGATAATTCCATCTCTTGCCTATGCAAAAGGGTTTGTCAAAAATTATAGCGAGTTTTTAGGATTGGATAGTCAAATGACCCTCGCATTTTTCCGGAGACAATCCCAGGATGCCACAAAACAGAGTCTCCTTCCTAAAAAAACCATTACATCAGAATATTCCCCTTTCCACCTCACTCCTGCCAGATTTCTTATGTTTCTATTAGGAATTTGTGCGCTTATTTTTCTTTCCTATTTTGTTTTCCAATATCGGAATCTGAGAGAATCTCCGAGATTATCAATCGAGAAACCGGACGCAGAAAAAATCGTTGAGGATAGGAAAATTGATGTCCTCGGGACAACCTCACCGGATGCAACCGTTACTGTCAATGGCGTGAGCGTACTGGTTCGGAGTGACGGAAAATTTTTTGACCAAGTGTCTCTGGAACCAGGAGTCAATACGATCACGATAACTGCAACCTCACGGTTTGGGAAATCAACGACCGTGGTGAGGAAAGTGGGACTGAAACAATAGGAGCCTGACAATTGAAACATTGTCATTGCGAGCGACTGAAAAGGAGCGTGGCAATCTTTCTGATAGTTATTTTATAGATTGCTTCGTCATCCGATGTGAGGTCGGATTCCTCGCAATGACATCTCTGACACAGTTGACAGAACTCTCATTTTCTTCTATTGTTACCTTACAACGATCCGATCATTTATTTTTTGTTTTTTATTGGTAAATTGGTCGGATTGGTTAAATTGATACATTTAATTACTGCCCATATGGATCCCATACCTGTCGCCATCCTTTTTAGCATCGTCACCCTCACGACTACCCTTGCAGTTCTCAGTATCCAAGTGTGGAACATTCTGAAAGAATTCCGTATTACGATCCAAAAAATGAACGGAATATTGGATGAATCAACCGGTTCCGTCCAGAAGGTGAATAAAATGCTGGACGATGCGGGTAAGGTGTCAGGAACAGTAAGTGATGGCGTCGTGCAGGCATCAGGATTTATCAGCGGAATTAAAACAGGAATAACGGCACTAAATGCGGTTTTTAAAAAAAAGGAAGAATGATACCGAGGAGTATGTCACTCTGAGCGAAGTCGAACTTGATTCGATGAAGTGAAGAATCTCATGGAATTCGTTTGTTTCCTTATGAGATCCTTCACTGGCGTTCAGGATGACATTGATACATTATGGATGATCACAGACAAGACGGTAAATTTATGCTTGGATTTTTTATCGGTGGTTTGATTGGTGCACTCACCATTTTCTTTTTAGGAACCAAAGAAGGAAAAAAAGCAGGAAAACTCCTCCAGAAAAAAGGCGAAGAAGCGCTGGATGATCTAGAGGAGAAGGTTGGAGAGTTGGAGGAAAAAGGGAAAGAGATTGTTGAAAAAGGGGAAGAGATAAAAGGTCAGGTGATTGAGAAAATTCAGGACACGACCAGCGACGTGAAAGAGGAAACCGTAAAACGGCTCGATACTGCACTGGAAAAACTTGAAGATGTGCAGAAAGATACACTCCACACGACCGCTTCTATCCGGAAGCACTTCATTAATTTGCCGAAGAGAAAGTAATCTCTCTTCTTCTCATACAATATTCATATTGATATTGATATAATCAATCAATTGTTTATGAAAACTGAATTGAAAGGTGCAGGAATATTAGCTGGAGTTGGAATTTTTTACTCCCTTTATGGAGTTTTTTCCAAACTCATGGGTGATGCATTTGCTCCATTTTATCAATCGTGGTCCCGAGGGATTATTTGCTTTCTTTTATTAACGTTAATAACTATTTTATTCCGACAGTACAAACATATAAAGCGCAGAGATATTAAGTGGTTTTTGATTATCGGTATTTGTGGAGGTATGACCGATGCTGTATTTTTTATTGCAGTTACACATATATCGCTTGGCGTAACTCTTTTTCTTTTTTATGCGTGCGTAACTCTCATGAATTATATTTTTGGAAAAGTCCTTTTTGGCGAGAAGATAACATTGTTAAAAAAGGTTTCTGCGATAAGCGCTGTCGTCGGTGTCGCACTTCTGTATCAGGATAAACTATCGTTTGTCGGGGCAACGCCTTTGTATCTTTTTTGTGCAGGACTTGCGGGAGTCTTTGCTGGAACGTATTATTCTTTTAATAAAAAAGTTGGAGATTCCTATTCAAACTACCAAGTAGCAGCAACTAATAATTTTATCGGGGTTATAGTAACGTTTATTATTTCCATGATACTTACAGAACCAATGAATACTGCATTTATGAGCTTTCCTTGGTTCATCAACATAGTATTTGCCATAGTTCAAACAGTGGTTATGGCACTCCTCATATTAGGATTTCGTTTTATTGAGGTTCAGAAGGGGGGACTCATTCTTTTACTCGAACCAATTCTTGCAATGGTATGGGGTTATGTATTGTTTAAAGAGTCACTTGGGATAGTAACTATTATTGGCTGTATGAGTGTACTTGTGGCCATGGTATTACCATTATTTGAAAAACCAGAAAGGGCTTATTAAAAAAAGGAGGCCGTATGATTATTACCATTTTTCTTCCAAAAAAAGTTTTTTCTGATGAACAATTAAAACGGTTGTTGAGTCTTGGTGAGGTGCGATTTTCTGACGTTGACAGCGAGATGAACATCGATGATTGTATTTCACTTGCGAAAGGATCAGATATCCTTGGTCTGGATCCAGATAATCTTGGCGGATTTGAAAAAGCAAAAGAGAGAGTTACACAACTTTTAGAAGCAACTCCGACAGTTAAGGGCATTGCTTTGGCCACCACCTCGTTTGGTTGGATTGACCGAGAATATTGTAAGAAAAAGGGAATTCCGGTTTTAAATATTCCAGGATATTCACGAGAAGCTGTCGCAGAACACACCATAGCAATGCTTCTCTGTATGGCAAAACGAATTCTTATTACCGATCGGAAAACACAAAAAGGTATATACGAGAAGGAGATGGGATTTGAATTGAAAGGAAAAACACTCGGTATTATTGGTATAGGTAATATTGGTACGCGAATCGCAGAACTTGCACAGGGAATTGGGATGAACGTGATTGCATATAACCGGACTCCAAAAATAGTATCTGGGGTCACTATGAAATCGCTTGAAGAAGTACTTTCACAATCTGATGCGATTGCATTCCATACCACACATGAAGATTCGAACAAGAATTTTATTGGAGCCAAAGAAATTGCCAAAATGAAAAAGGGAGTGATCATTGTTAATACTGCTGATCGGGAAATTATTGATGAAGACGCGCTTGCAGAAGCGATTAAGTCCGGTCAGGTTGATATGTACGCATATGAGGCAGAAGATTTGACCAGTCCTCCATTGGGACCACTCGAGCGGGCAATCGGTCTCAAAGGATTCGGTTACTATACAAAAGAAGCGATTTACAATCTCTTTGATATTTTTATTGACGATCTCAAATCTCTTGTCGATGGCAAACCACAGAATGTGGTAAATAAGTAAAATTCCTCAGATATCACATATATTATCATGTTACTATGTTTCGAAACATAGTAACATAGAAATAACAACTCATTTCTCTTATTACATACTATAATTCAATCGATTGAATTATAGTACCATTTTATTGCAGGATTTTTCTCTTGTATCCAGTATGGTATGATTCAATCATCATGAACAAACAAAAAATAGCGCTCATAACAGGGTCTTCAAGTGGCATCGGTGCTGGTATAGCAAAAATACTTTCTTTGCATGGATATGAAGTAATCGTTACTTATAAAGACCACAAGAAGTGGGCTGAAGAAGTTGTCGCAGATATTACAAAGACTAAGGGAAAGGCAGTTATCCGGAAACTTGATGTAACGGATGAAGAAAGCGTGAAGCAATGTTTCAGTTTTGTGGAAAAGGAATTTGGATATCTTAATGTCCTTGTCAATAATGCTGCTGTAGATGGAATAGCTCCTATTGAAGCTTGTACATTCGATCGATGGAAAACAATTACAAGAACTAAGATTGATGGAAATTTTCTCTGTACAAAATATGCATTGCCACTTCTTAAAAAACCGGGAAAAGCTGATCTTATTGTCATTATGTCCAGTATGGGCGAAAAGGCTGATGCGGATGATGTCCCATATTGTGTGGGAACAGCAGGGACGATAATGTTCGTCAAGGCCATGGCTAAAGGATTAGCAAAATATGGAATTAGAACGAATGGTATCGGGCCTGCAGAAACGAGAACTAATAACGGGTATTGGAAAGAAGCAGGATTAACGACAGACGAAGCTTGGGACAAATTTGCAAAAGCTAACCCATTAGGGAGGGTTTCTACTCCGGAAGATGTTGGAGAAACAGCACTTACGATTATCGAGAATAAAACGCAATTTTGGAATGGAAACTTCATTTATGTTAACGGGGGCGGACATCTTTAAGCTACAGAGTATCTTCTTTTAATGTCTCTCTCGGGGATGGTTGAAATCCCTCGCCTTTAGGCGAAGCACGAAGATAATATCACCGAATGCGTCAATATTGCCTCGGAACGCATACGAAAACGGATTTGAAAGTCCATCTGGTATGGGTACCCAAATACCGGAAACCTATATTGGTTGGTCCGGTAGCAATTCGTACCCGAGATATCATCAGACAAATTGCCATGGAACATGAGATGACGATTATTTCTGGAAAGGTGGGAACCGACCATGTCCATATCTTTATCTCATATCGACCAAACTATGATATCAGTACATTAGCTCAGTATCTGAAAGGAATCAGTTCCCGAGTACTCCTGCAGGAATTTTCCCATCTGCAACGGATATTCTGGGAGAAGCATCTTTGGGCACGAGGATACTTGGCCGTGAGCTCTGGGAACATTATGGATGATATGATTCAAGCGTACATTAAGGAATAAGAAGGGGAAGCACTTGAGGATGACAGTCGCTTTCAAATCGACCGTCCATAGAAACCTCGCCTTAGAGGCGAGGGTGGTTTAGTGTTGGCTATGGTGTCACTCGGTTGGGGTTGAGGGCAGTAAGATCGAGTGTCAGAATTACAGCTAAAACTCCGATGGCAACAATGATAAGTATGATATTACGCATATAGTGATTGACCTGTTTTGACTTTGTTGGCAACATCTTTCTCCATCCAAGAGAAAGCATGATCCACGAGATAAGCGTATTGAAAAGAAGAAGGAGGATCACTTGGATTTTTTCTGATTTGGTGAGCGGACAATCTTCCGGCGTATTTTTCAGAACTTTTTTCATGAAGAAATAGGTGTAGATGGAAAGAATGAGAAGCAGAATTATATTCATAGTCTCATCATAGCAAATGACAGGAAAAATATGCAAGAATTGCTAGCAATTCTTCGTTGAATTTTGCTACTATGATTCGAATCATGGTAGCAGGAAAAAGAGAACTCTATTGATTGTTCAGCACTGTAATCCGATCATTTGAAGCACAGTAGTATTTCTATTTGTTAGAGTGGTTTTTGAGAAGGATAACGACTGTCGGAACAGCGGTAACCATCGTAATAATCCCCAATGCAAACATGACCCATTGGCTTCCATAACGTGAAAGAATTGGATTCATGATAAATGAGAGAAGAAAATAAACAAGACTAATTGCCATAGAAAGAGCGGAAATGGCAGTCGCACGGTATTTCGAGTCAAATTCCTGATTGGCATACTGGTCAAGGAAAATATACCGTGTAATGCCAGCAAGATAGATGAGAAAGATGCTGATTGCAGAGATCCATTGATAAGAAAGCGGAGCAATAAAAAATCCGATACACAGAATGATGGGGAAATACACATATGTTGACACACGAGTTAACATTTTGAACCGTATGAGAGAAAACGCGATGATACCAACGAGTATGCTGTTGATGCCTCCTAACCAACCTCTCACTGCAGGTGAAAACCCTGCATCTGTCATAAATACATTATAAAGAAAATATAAATAGTACCAGGTAATGCCTCCGATCGAAATATAATAGAGTGAAAAATCACGAATATAGGGCGTTTTCCACAGTTGGGCAAACCCGATTTTCGTTTGCTTGATATAGTTTATGAGGGTAAATTTTTCTGAATCAATTTTTGGTTCAATGGCAAAAAAAGTCACAATGCCGGCAGCAATCGTGGCTAAACCTACCATGATATACGGCAGCCGTTGATGAAATAGAAACAGATATCCGCCAGTAAACGCTGCAAGTGTAATTCCAACTCTGTATACCACTTCATTTTTACTCTGAATAAGATTAAATATTGATTCTTTTTTAATTCTTTGAGTGTGTCATAGAGGAGTGCAGTATTGGCTCCTGATACAAACGTCATTCCAACTTGTGCGATCGCAGCCCCGATCCAAAGCCATGAGATATCTTTGGCCTGCGAGATAAAAATATAGCTTGCTCCTTGGATGATAAATCCGAGTGCAATAACAGATTTTCGTCCAACAAGATCAGCAAGTGCGCCTGTCGGGAGTTCTAAAAATACGGATACGAGATAGGTTATCGCATAGAGGGTTGCCAGCGTCGTCGGGGAGCCAAATTGCGATTCAAATGCAAACCAGACGGGAAGGAAAAAGAGAAGAGACGTAAAAAATGTCTGGATACGGGAGATGAGGATGTTTCGGTTGAGGCCGTCTTGGTACGTCATTTGTGTATTATACCTCATTATAACTGCATTTTTTATGATAAAATACTGAAATGGAGAGGCAGAATGAGGGTATTATCCAGCATAATCTTCGGGTTTTCTACGTCGTAGACACGTTTCGCGCGTTGTGGTTTATCACAAGCATTTGGGTGCTTTTTGAGAGACAGTTTCTTACATTTTCACAACTTACGTTCATCGAATCACTCCTCATGGGAATGAATCTTCTCATGCAACTCCCAACAGGAGCATTTGCTGATTTGTTTGGGAAACGGAAAGCGATGATGATTGGTGGGTTTCTTTTTGCTCTTGGATTGATGATTTACTCGCGGGCAACAACATTTTCTATGTTTGTTCTCTATGCGATTATATTTGGAACAGCAGAAGCGTTTATTGATGGTACTAGAGAAGCGCTTATCTACGACACACTCCGTGAGGAACACAAGGAAGAACAGTTTCCGTTTATAACGTCAAAGCTTTCTATGATTTTCCAGATTGCCCTCTCTGTAGCAACACTCGTCGGTGGATTTATTGGTTCGTTTTCTTATGTATATGTTATATGGATGACAGCAGCATCCTTCATCGGGGTGACACTCGTGAGTTTTTTCTTCCGTGAACCGCATATGGATACGGAAACGTTTACCATAGCAAACTATATACACAAAACAAAACAAGGAATGAAAGAACTAGTAAAAAATTCTCATATTAAAAAAATTTCATTGTTCTATGTCCTCATCGGTTCTGTGTCGTGGATCTGCGTATTCAGCTTAAATATGATACTTTTAACGAGCGCTTCGTTTTCTTCAAAAGAAATTGGCATAGCAATTTCATTGGGAAGAATTTTTAATAGTTTTATTTTATTTGGACTTATCAGCAAGACTAAATTTTTTAACAAGACGCGGACGTTTATTGTTCTTCCAATAGTATTGGCTGTTGGTTTGATTCCGATACTACTCTTACCGAAGTGGTTTATACTACTTCCGATTATTATTACGTTATTTATATCAAATGCCCGATGGAACATTTTAGGGCGTTACACAAATGCAGAGTTTGAATCAAGAAATAGAGCAACAGCGATATCTGCACTCGCGATGGTCGTTAATCTTCTGTATGTTCTTGTGATGAGTGTTGCTGGTATCGTAATTGAACAATTTGGCGGGCCAAGGATTATCTACACATCTCTTGGATTCATAACGCTCTTCATTACATTGCCGCTTGGGATACATTTGGCAAAGATTCATAAAAATGAAAAATAAAAAATCTATGACACATCCGACTTCCTGGTCACCGGTCGCGCATTGGTATAACACACTCGTTGATGAAAAGGGGAGCTATTTCCATGAGCATGTCGTCATTCCTAAAACATTAACATTGTTGGATCTAAAAGATATGTCTTCATTGTTGGATGTGGGGTGCGGGCAGGGGGTACTTGCCCGGGCTATACCAAAAACCGTTCAATATACAGGCATTGATGTTTCAGGGAGTCTCATTGCTGAAGCTCGGAAACGCGACCATAATCCAAATCACCGGTATAGTGTTGCTGATGCGACGACTGATTTACAGGTATCAAATTCAATGTTTTCCCATGCAGTATTTCTCCTCTCTCTCCAGAATATGGAAAAGCCGGACAATGCTCTTATGCACGTTGCCAACGCATTGAAACCTGGTGGGACACTTGTTGTAGTTCTTAATCATCCGTGTTTTCGGATTCCCAGACAATCCAGTTGGGGGATTGATGAGAAAAATAAGATGCAATACCGCAAAATGAACAGGTATCTGTCTCCTCTGAAAATTCCCATCACCATGCATCCGGGACAGGAAAAGTCACCGGTGACGTGGTCGTACCATTATCCGTTATCTGATTATACGAAGTGGTTACACAAAAATAATTTTGTTATCCAACTCATAGAAGAATGGACGTCGGACAAAGAAAGTGTTGGTCGGGCAGCGCGCATGGAAAACCGCAGTAGGTCGGAATTTCCCCTGTTTTTAGCAATCAAGGCAAATGTCATTGCGAGCGAATGAAATGAAGCGAAGCAATCTTTATAATAAGGGGATTCTTCGCTTCGCTCAGAATGACATAGGGAATATTATGAAAGATTGCTTCGTCGTCCCGCTGAGCGGGACCCCTCGCAATGACACTCGAATGCTATACCGATATTAATCCAGATTGCATCTCGGATCCATCGGTATAAACCCATCTAAACCCGTCATAAAGACGGGGCAGGTCAGCTTTTTCGCTCCTTTGGAGCTGCAAACCTGAGTAAGATGGGTATATAATACTGTCATGACAGCAAATAAGATCCGGACGAAATTTTTGGAGTTTTATAAAAAACGGGGACATGCAATAATCCCTTCTGCACCCCTCGTCCCTGAAAATGATCCAACAACATTGTTTAACAGTTCCGGCATGCAGCCATTGGTTCCGTATTTACTTGGTCAACCACACCCCTTAGGTAAGCGTTTAACGGACAGCCAGAAATCATTTCGCGCTCAGGATATAGAAGAAGTTGGGGATAACCGTCATACGACATTTTTTGAAATGCTGGGAAACTGGTCGCTGGGAGATTACTTCAAGAAAGAACAATTACCATGGGTATTTGAATTTTTTACAGACGAACTTCAGTTAGATCCCGCTAGATTATATGTAAGCGTTTTTACGGGAGATAAGGATGAAAGGGTAGATAAGGGAAATATGATTCAATCTCTAACACCAGATGTGGAATCTGTAGATATTTGGAAACGATTATTTCAGGAAAAAGGTATAGAAGCTAAGGAAAATGAACGCATATTCTATTATCCTGCGGGCAAAAATTGGTGGAGCAGGTCGGGCGAGCCAGAGAAAATGGCTGTTGGAGAACCAGGTGGACCGGATAGCGAGATCTTCTATGATTTCGGAGAGGAACTCGGACTTCATGAAAAATCTCCGTTTAAAAATGAGAAATGCCATCCGAACTGCGACTGCGGACGGTTCATGGAAATTGGAAATTCAGTTTTCATGCAGTACCAGAAGCAAGCAGATGGATCATTGAAGGAATTATCTCAGAAAAATGTGGACTTCGGCGGAGGACTGGAACGACTCAATGCAGCAGTAAATAACCAGCCGGATATATTTCTCACCGATTCTTTTGCTACCATGATTCGAATCATAGGAACATTATCAAAAAAAGAATATGGGAAGAATGCAGAAGAAACAAGGGCGATGAGAATTATTGCAGACCACATGCGTGGGGCGGTCATGATGATGAGCGAAGGCGTCGTCCCTTCCAACAAAGCGCAAGGATATATATTGAGGAGGCTTATACGAAGGTCGCTCATCCTTGGAAAAACAATTGGGTTATGGGGAGATAAGGGAGATAGGGGAGAAAAACGAGAGAACGGAGATTGGGGAAATATAAAAGAACTTGTGCAATCAGTTGCAGAAATGTTTGCGGACGTCTATCCGGAGGGTATGCAAAAACAATCTGTCATAACAGGATTGTTGTTGGAAGAAGCAATGAGATTCGGAAGGACTCTGGAAAAAGGACTTCATGAAATAGAAAAATTGCCAACAGTCACCGGAAAAGATGCGTTTATCCTGTATGAAACCTATGGATTCCCATGGGAGTTAACAGAAGAAATTGCAAAGAAAAAAGGTACCGTTATTGATCGGGTACAATTTGAAGAGGAATTTAAAAAACACCAGGAACTGTCCCGGACTGCAGCAAGCGGAATGTTTAAGGGTGGGTTGGCAGAACACAGTGTCGAAACAACAAAACTTCATACTGCCACACACTTATTGCATAAAGCGCTGCGGATGGTGTTGGGAGATCATGTGTCGCAGAAAGGAAGTAATATCACCGCCACGCGTTTGCGGTTTGATTTTTCCCATCCAACGAAACTAACGCCGGAAGAGATAAAAAAAGTTGAGGAAATTGTGAATGAGCAAATTAAAAAGAATTTGAAAGTGACCATGAAAGAAACGGGGAAAGAAGAAGCACTCCAAAGCGGAGCACTCGGATTTTTTGTAGAAAAATACGGAGACAGGGTAAAAGTATATACCGTTGGTGGTTTTAGTAAAGAAATTTGCGGAGGACCGCACGTCGGCTTTACAGGAGAGCTTGGCCACTTTACAATAATGAAAGAGGAGTCCGCAGCATCCGGAATTCGGAGGATATACGGTAACCTATGCTAAAGCGTCGGCGAGGTAAACCCGCCTTCGCTGAAGGCTACGGCGAGGTAAACCCGCCTTCGCCCGACGTTGGGTCGGAATTTGGCGAGGTAAACCCGCCTTCTCCGCCGGTTGGCGGATTCGGCGAGGTAAACATGAAATTTCTTGAAAAAATTCAACAGGTAATGCAAAAATCACCGAAGGTCGAACCTGAGATCTTTCTCTCCCTCATTCTCGATGAATCATATATCCAGGCCGGAGCATGGAATTTCGATGGATCGAAAAAGCCGCGTTTACTTTTTTCTACCTCTGAGCGTGCCGCTTCCCCGACGTGGGATGACCGCATACGGATGGCAGATCACGCCATAGGAAAACTTGAGGAAGAAACCGGATCAACGAAACTGACGAAAGTAGTGCTTGGTTTGGGCGAGCGGTTTTTAACCAATGACGGAGAGATTGAAAAATCTGTCCGTTCCCAATTAAAATTATTGACCAAGAGCCTGGAACTCATTCCTCTGGGATTTGTCCCGTTGTCTGCCAGTATTGCCCATTATCTCCGAAAAACTGAAGGGATTCCGACCAGCGTTATCCTCATCTCTGTTACCGAAGAGAACTTTGACATCAGTATTTATCGCGTCGGGAGGCTTGCTTTTGCCACATCGGTAAAAAAAACAGAGAGTGAGGGGGAAGATATAGAACATGGTCTCAAAGCGTGTACGGATGCGGATGTATTACCGTCGCGTATCCTTTTGTATGGCGCTGACGATATCAAGATCCAGGAGACACAAGCAGTGCTTCTGAAACACCAATGGACTGCACGCGCCAATTTCCTTCATTATCCCAAAATTGATGTCTTTCCGTTTGAGTTGATGATCCATACGGTCGTTGAAGCAGGAGCCAATGAAATGACGAGTGATCTCCAAGAGGAAGCTCATGAGGAACCGTCATCGGCCGTTGTAGACGAAATGCAGGGCGATGACCTTATGAAAGAAGAAAAACAAGAAGAGCAAGGAAACAAACAAGGAGTATTAGTGGAAGAGCCGGAGGCAGTAAGCCCGGAAGAAAAAGAAAAAGAAACAGAGGAAATGGTCATCGTACAACCGGAAGTCATGGGATTCCATGAATCAGACACGCGGAGCGGCGAAAAGACAAAAGAGGAACGTGAAGAAAATCCGTTGGAATTTGATGACGTACAGAAAGAAAATTTATTAGGAAGAAGAGAAAGCGGGACAGAAAAAGAAGAAATACCTATAGACCGGCTCCATGAATCAAAATCAAAAATCCCTTCAATAAAAATCCCAGCAGGGTTTAGGCAGAGCGCCCGGGTTGGGAAAAATATAGTACGAAAAATCCCGAAAAAAATAGTCGCAATCGGATTCGTGATCCTCGCGGTGATTGCTTTTGGGATCATCGTTCTTACCAGAATTCTTCCGCGTGTTACGGTGACTCTCGCTGTGCTTCCGCAGACGGTGACGCGTGAAGATACCATCACTATCGATCCGCAATCAGCGGTCATTGACGGAGCGAAAAAAATCATTCCAGCCAAAAAACTGGAAAAAACAGTAACAGGAGAAAAAGCAGTAGCTGCGACCGGCAAGAAAAAAATCGGAGATCCGGCAAAAGGCGCCGTGATCCTCTATAACAAATCGGAAGACAACGCGTATACGCTTAAGAAAGGGACCATCCTCACAACTGGTTCCCTTCAATTTGCGCTTGACTCGGATGTGTCGATCGCTTCTTCGTCCATGAGTCTTTCTGGAGATCAGTTAACATTCGGGAAAGCGACAGGGACGGTGACTGCGGTAACAGTCGGGACAGAAGGAAATGTGGAGGCGGGTAAGGAGTTTAGTATAAAAGAACATGCAACCAGTATTTTAGTAGCTCGGAATGAAAAAGCGTTTACCGGCGGCACCAGCAAGGAAGTGACGGTCGTATCACGGGCAGATACGGATGCGCTTTTAAAATCTCTAACTGCAGACTTGGTGGAAAAGGCAAAAACAGAACTTACGCAAAGTGTCTCCGGCAAAGAACGGATGATTGAGCAGACTATAAAAACAGCAGTGAAAGATAAACAATTCATGGAAGAGATTGATGAGGAAACAAAGGATCTTCATGGGACACTTTCCATTTCCGTCTCTGCGTATACCTATAACGAAGAAGATATAAAAATCCTCCTCTCCGGTATCGCTCAGGGAGATGTTCCCGTGGGGTATTCCGTGAATCAAGGCCGGACGAGTGTGGCGATTGGCAATATGACGGTAGCCAAAAATGGCGTAATGACGGCAAGAGCAACTCTTAACCTTGGTGCTCTGCCGAGCATTGATGAGGAGAAGATGAAAAAGACTATTGCCGGGAAAAAATTGGTGGATGTCCAAAGTGAATTGAAATTGATTCCCGGAGTGGCAAGTGCGGAATTTCTTTTTCGTTCTTCATGGAAAAAAGACGTACTTCCCACTGATCCAAACCATATAACGCTAACCGTAGTCACTCTTGAATAATTCATACTTTTTAGACTTTTGTTTTTTTTGTGCTATGACATATTTTCATTATGGCGCTGTATCGTTACGTTAAAGCTGAACCTCATGTAAAAAAACATATTCCCCGTGTCATATCCTTGGGGTTTATCGGTATTGGTTTCGGTATCATGGTCTGGACGGTGTGGCCGATTATTGTTTTTTCTACGATGGCCCAGCAGTTGTTTGTCCAGACCGTGACACCCGTATCAGAAGATACTATACGTTTGAATACCTTGGTCTCGGCAAGTTCCGGTGAAGATATCGATTATTCCAATGCAAACACATGGTTCCCTACCCATCCGCAAAAAAAGGTCACCAGCCTCATCAATACCTATTCACTCTCTATTCCAAAACTCCGTATAGAAGATGCGATCGTGACGATCGCGGGCGACAGTCTGGATGAAAGTCTCATACACTATGGAGGGACTCCGCTTCCCGGAACCAGTGGGAATACGGTCATCTTTGGTCATTCAACGCTTCCGCAATTTTATAATCCAAATAACTATAAAACAATTTTTTCATTGCTTCCTACGCTTGTACGCGGAGATAAAGTCTTCATCACCTATGACGACGTGGAATATACCTATGTCATTTATGATATGGTAGTAGTGGAACCGACAGATCTTACACCTCTGGAGCAACGATTTGATGACGCATATCTCACTGTCGTAACTTGTGTACCGCCAGGGACGTATTGGAAACGGTTGAATATCAAAGCAAAACTTGAAAAGGCATTATGAAATCAGAAGGAAAACATATAGCAGTTGAAGCGATAAAGAAAAAATTATTAGGAAAAGAACTTTCGTATAAAGAGATTTTTTCCATCATGGATGAAATTTCTCATGAACGTTTGGGAGATGTATTGACCACCTATTTTGCTGCAGCGGGTTTTACCGAAGGATTTACCACCGACGAACTGTATTACATGACGAAGGCAATGGTCGCAACAGGAGAGAAACTGGAGTTTGACGGGATTGTTGCGGATAAACACTCTACCGGCGGGGTGGCCGGAACGAGAACTACCATGATACTCGTCCCAATCATAGCTGCTGCCGGATTTACTATCCCGAAAAATTCTACCCGTGCGATCACATCACCCGCTGGAACTGCTGATACGATGGAAGTACTGGCTCCTGTGACTTTCTCCATCAAGCAGATTATACATATGGTCCACAAAACAAATGGATGCATTGTATGGGGAGGACATCTTGGTCTGGCACCTGCTGATGATATCATTATCCAGATTGAACAGCCGATTGCCTTTGAATCCTATGATAAGATTATTGTGGCTGTTATGGCTAAAAAAATAGCGTCAGGAGCTACACACGTTGTCTTTGACATCCCTGTCGGGCCTACGATGAAGATTCAACATTTCCGGGATGCCGAGATAATCGCAAAAAAATTTACGTTTTTAGCAAAAAAATTCCATATCACCGTTGTGACGGATATCAATGAAACAAGACAAAATGCAGGGAGGGGAGTTGGTCCGATTTTGGAAGCCCGGGATGTTTTACAGGTTTTAGAGCAGAGAAAGGATCGTCCTCTTGCTCTGGAGGCAAAAGCTCTCCGACTCGCCAGTAAATTGTTGGATATTTGTTTTGCCAAAGATACAAAGAGATGGAAACAAAGCGGTGAGGAGGTCGCACGGGAGATCTTGTATTCCGGTAAAGCTCATGCGAAAATGCAGGAGATCATACGAGCACAGGGCGGAAATCCGGATGTTGAAAGCACCCATCTCAAGCCCGGAGAGCACGGTAAAGAGATACAAGCGAGTCATAAAGGGAGAGTGATGGGAATAGATAATAGGCAGATCAGTGTCATCTGCAGAATACTCGGCTGTCCGACGGATAAACGGGCGGGGCTGTATACAAACAGACGTCTTGAAGATCAGGTAGATAAAAATGATATACTATGTACACTGTATAGTTCTGATAAGTGGCGTCTCAAAGAAGCATTTGAGACCATGAAACACATGTCAATCTATACTGTTTCATAAATAAAAGCTCCGTCATTTCGAACGTATGTGAGAAATCCCATGGGCTTGTCGGCAGGCAGGGATCTCTCACAAAAACTTCGGAATGACAATCTGACATGTTAAAAAATATCATCGCACCGGTACAGGCATGGCTTCTTTCTCAGGGCAAATGCGTTGGGTGCGGGAAGAAATTACCGGAGAAAAAAGGAGAGGGATTGGTGCGTATTGCCTGTGAATGCGGACGTGTGTATATGTATGATGAAGGGACCAATACCTACAGGAGGGCTCGTTTAGATGAAGTCAAATAACTCATTTCCAATTCGGCTTGGTGCTTTTATCCTCGCTCTTCTCATCATTATTGTGGGTTGTTCCCTTTGGTGGAATGATGCAGTAGCTCCTTTTGACGCGAATGATACGACGCCAGTAACATTTTCTGTAGTAAAGGGAGACAGTATTCGGGATATCGCATCGAATCTAACGGCAAACAGACTCATCAGGAGTCCGATAGGGTTTTATCTTTTAGTAAAATTCATGGGGCTTGAGCGTCAGATACAGGCAGGAGAGTTTCGGCTTCAGCGGACGATGAATAGCTCGCAGATAGTCAAAGAATTAACACACGGCATGATGGATACATGGGTTACTATTGTGGAAGGATGGCGGATAGAAGAGATCGCGACTAAACTAGCCAAAGAGCTTGATATACCGGAAAAGGAGTTTTTAACCGTTGCTCAAGAGGGGAAAATGTTTCCGGATACTTACCGAGTACCAAAAGATGCTACAGCAGGGGCAATTGTTTCGCTGCTTACGGAAAATTTTTCTAAAAAAATTACACCAAAGATGCTGGATGATATAAAAAAATCAGCAATGAGTCTGGATGACATTCTTACTCTTGCCTCTATCGTGGAGCGGGAAGGAAAAACCGAAGTCGATCGTCCGGTGATTGCCGGAGTTTTATTAAACCGTTTGGAAAAAGGATGGGCATTGGAGACTGATGCGACTCTCCAGTATGCACTCGGATATCAATCAAAAAACAAAACATGGTGGAAACGGGAATTGACGAATGAGGATAAACAAATAGATTCTCCGTATAATACGTATAAAAATACAGGTCTTCCTCCTGGTCCTATCGCAAATCCCGGTATTGAAGCAATCACCGCAGCTGTGTATCCGAAGAAAACCGAGTATATGTTTTATCTCCACGACAGCAAAGGAAATGCGCATTATGCCAAAACACTGGAAGAGCATGAGAGAAATATTGACATGTACCTCGAATAGAGAGTTGTTTGTTCTACAAACAACATCCTTGCGCTCGATTCTTCGGCTTTTAGGCCTCAGAATGACAAAATCAGCGTAAGATTTGATATTTCTTATGAAGAAAGTATTATTTTTGTGTTTAGCTGTATTTTTACTTCTTTCTACACCTTTCACGGCTCTCCACGCAGAAGAAATTCAATCTTTTGACGAGACTGTTATTATACAAAAAGATGGGAGTTTTTCTGTATCAGAGAAAATCCTTTACGATTTCGGTTCAGCAGAACGACACGGTATATACCGGACGATACCGTTTGAAAAGACAAACAGTGAGGGAAAGCGGTTTCGGATGGAACTCCATGATTTCTCTGTTATTGATGAATCCGGGAATCCCTATGCGTTTACTCAAGTAACAACCGGTACTACCAAGCAAATCAAAATCGGAAACGCGAATGCATTGGTTACTGGAGTCAAATCGTATGATGTCTCCTATAAAGTAAAAGGCGGACTGACGTATTTTTCCGATCACGATGAACTGTACTGGCTCGTAACAGGGACAGAGTGGACAGTACCAATTCAAAAAGCTTCTGCTGTTGTGATATTTCCCGATACGATTGACCCGAAAAATATCCGTTTATCCTGTTTTACAGGAACTGCGTCAAGTTCCCTTTCTGACTGTTATGCTCAATGGATTGATGAAAAAGCTATTATTACGACCAGCCATGTATTAGCTCCAGGAGAAGGTTTGACTATTGTGGTTGGATTCCCAAAGAATATTACCGCGGTATTGGAACCAAAACCAGTGAATACTTGGTTGACTGATTTCATGACAATAGTCCTATGTATAATTCTTGTTTTATTTGCAATTTTTTGGTATCTCATTTTACCGATCTGGATTGTCGTTCGTTGGTTTCAAGTCGGTCGGGATCCCAAACCTCTGATGGGAGTTTCGTCTGCATGGTTTGACGTACCCAAAACAGACAAAGATCATAGGCCTCTTACTCCAGGAGAGACAGGGACGCTCATTGATGAAACAGCGGATATGCGGGAAGTCACGGCAACTATCGTTGATTTAGCCCGGCGGAGATATGTGAAAATTGTTGAGAAGAAAAAGGGAGATTTTTACCTGGAAAAAAGAAATGTTTTGCAAAAAGGAGACGTATTGGAACAATTTGAAAAGACGCTTTATGATGAGATATTTTCTAATGGGGATTCGATACGGATAAAAGATGCGGATCTGGTCTCGGCGGTGAGCAAAACAAAGAAACAACTCTATGATGCAGTAGTTGCGGAGAAGTTTTTTCTTGCTAATCCAGAAACGACACGTACGGTTTATTCGGTTTTAGGAGGAATTGCGGCATTTACCATGAATTTTCCTCTTACTTTATCCGCGTTTATTTTTGGTCGTGCGATGCCAAAGAAGACGCTGTTGGGTGCTCAAAATGCGGCTGTAGCACTATCCCTCAAAAATTTTATTACCAGTCAGGAACGTCAATATACGTTTCAAGCAAAGAAACAAATCTTTTTTGAAAAGTTTTTACCTTATGCGATTGTTTTTGGCGTAGAAAAAATTTGGGCAGATAGATTTAAAAACGTGGGATTGAAGAAACCGGATTGGTTTGACGGGTACGACATGCAGACATTCAATAGTGTTTATTTAGTTCACTCCCTAAGTTCTTCTCTCCGGAGTTTTTCTTCAGCAGCTACGCCTACATCCTCTTCAAAAGGTTTTTCGTCAGGATTTTCTGGAGGATCTGTGGGTGGTGGTGGGGGCGGTGGAGGAGGCGGAAGCTGGTAGCAAATAATACATAATGTATAATGAGGAATAAAAAGGAATATATATGGCAAGAAAAATTATAAAGACAGCACATGGACCGTATGAGCTTAAACCGCAGAAAAATCCTGTTGCTCTCTGTATGTGTGGATTATCAAAGAACCAACCATTCTGTGATGGGTCACATCTAAAAACAATGAATGAAGAAGAGGGAAAAATATATGAGTATGATGATCAGGGGAAAAGGCAAGAGATAGACGTATGTGGTTGTGGTGATAAAGCTGCGCGTTGCCAGGGGGTCTCAAAAGTGACCCTTGACACAAGGTAAAAAATATCTATAATACTTCATAGTTGAATAGTTACATGGAGGCGGACGTTCCTTGTTCGCTTCTTTTTTCGTTTTAATCGAATCATTTTTTTCAAAAAAGGAATTATTGCAATGGTTCAAGACAGTTCGTCTTCCCATCGTTTGAATTGGGGCACTGAATACGCTCATATTCCGACCCTTGACTTGACGCTCGTGCAACGTGAGAGCTATCAGTGGTTTTTGGATGAGCGTATAAAAGAACTTCTCATTGAAATTTCTCCGATTGTTGATTTCACCGGCAAAAATTGGGAATTATCATTCAGCGATTATTTTTTCGGTAAACCCCGACTCACTCCAAAAATAGCAATCGAAAAAGGACTTACGTATGACATGCAGTTAAAAGTCATAGCCACCTTAACCAACAAACAGACAGGACATCAAGTGACTCAGGAAGTGTTTTTAGGTGATATTCCGGCTATGACGCAAAATGGAACCTTCATTATTAATGGTATTGAGCGGTGTGTCGTTAATCAACTTGTTCGATCTCCGGGTATCTACTTTACCGGTGAGGTTGATCCATCGTCTGGAAAGACACTATACAGCGCCGAGATTCGACCCATGCATGGAAGTTGGCTTGAATTTTTTATTACTAAAAATGACTGTCTTATGGTGCGTATTGATAGACGAAGAAAATTTATTGCATCAACATTTCTTAAAGCAGTCGGGTTTGGTTCTAATGAAGATATCAAAGCATTGTTTAAAGAAGTTGATATTGAACAAAATCATCGGTTCATTGATACGACTCTTGTCAAAGATCCGGCAACAAACTATACAGAGGCAGTGTTGGAGCTTTATAGAAAACTTCGTCCAGGCGAGCCGGTCGTCCTTGACAACGCAAAAGAACTCCTTAATTCTATGTTTTTTGATTTTCGGAAGTACTCGCTTGAGCGAGTCGGCCGGTATAAGATGAATAAACGGCTTGATATTAAGGTTCCTAATATAAAAGAAAATTGGGTTTTGACGAAGGAAGATATTATTGGCGCTATTAAGATACTTATTAATCTTGCGAACAATAAAGGCGATGTTGATGATATCGATCATTTAGGCAATAGACGGGTTCGAAGAGTCGGTGAGTTGGTTGCAACGAATGCATTTCGTGTTGGACTTTTACGATTGGAACGATCTATCAGAGAGAAGATGAGCTTAGCTGGTCCTCAGGCTATGGATCTGGTGCCAACACAACTGGTTAATGCACGCCCGATTATTGCCACTATTAATGATTTCTTTCGGACGAGCCAGCTATCAACAATCCTTGACCAAACGAATCCATTGGCCGAAATTGATAATTTACGCAGATTAACCGTTATGGGAGTCGGAGGTATTTCCAGAGAGCGAGCATCTTTTTCGATTCGTGATATCAATGCATCACAGTATGGTAGAATTTGCCCTGTAAGAAGCCCTGAAGGTCCAAATATCGGATTGGTTACGTATATGTCACTCTATGCTCGAGTGAACGAATATGGATTTTTGGAAGCACCGTACCGGAAAGTGGAGAAAATTGAAAGGAATGGAATTGTCAAAATGCACGTTACAGACACTGTTGAGTATCTGGATGCAAGCGATGAACAATATCATTATATTACTCACGCAGAAGTTTCTATAGACAAAGACGGATATATCCTTGATGATCGTATTCCGGTGCGATACAAAGGAGAATTTTTGGAAACAGATTCTTCTCTTGTGGAATATATTGATGTTGTCCCACGTCAGGTTGTTGGAGCACCTGCATCTCTTATTCCATTTTTGGCTCATGATGAGGCTAACAGAGCACTCATGGGAACTCACATGCAATGTCAGGCAGTGCCTTTGTTAAAAGCGGAAGCTCCCATCATTGGAACGAATATGGAAAAAGCAGTTGCCGAATCTATGGGACGGGTTATTACGGCCAAAGACGATGGACTTATTTCTTATGCAGATGCTTCAACAGTAAATATCGTCTATAAGAATGATCAAGAATCTGTTTATACTCTGGAAAAGTTCAAACGTTCCGCTCAATCAACATGTTATAACCAGAAAGTGCTTGTTAAAACCGGAGAACGTGTGAAAAAAGGCCATGTGCTTATTGACGGACCAGCCACAGACGGTGGAGAGCTTGCACTCGGTGCAAATGTTGTTGTCGCGTATATGAGCTTTAATGGTCTCGGGTATGAAGATGCTATCGTCATCTCTGATCGGTTGGTTAAAGATGATGTGTTTACCTCTATCAATATCGAAGAATATGAGGCGAGCGTCGTTGATACGAAATTAGGACCGGAAGAGACTACGCGGGATATTCCCAACGTAGGTGAGGAAGCGCTTCGGAATTTGGATGAAAATGGAATTGTTGTGGTTGGAGCCGAAGTTGGACCAAATGATATTTTGGTTGGAAAAATTGCGCCGAAGGGTGAGACGGAGCTTACAGCAGAGGAACGATTGCTTCGGGCGATCTTTGGAGAAAAAGCCCGTGAGGTACGTGATACCAGTTTACGAGTTCCACATGGAGAACGCGGTACGGTCATTGATGTTTCCATCCTTGATAAAGAAAAAGGCGATGAAATTGAGCCGGGAACAAATAGAAAAATCATTGTAAAAGTTGCTCAGATGAGAAAGATTGTCATTGGGGACAAACTTGCTGGACGACACGGAAATAAAGGTGTCATTTCAAAAATTATGCCGGTTTCTGATATGCCATATCTTCCTGACGGAACTATTGTTGACATTATCATCTCTCCATTATCCGTGCTTGCCCGTATGAATTTGGGTCAACTTTTGGAAGCACATCTTGGATTAGCAGCAAAGAAATTAAACATGAAAATTGCACTTCCTGTATTTGAGAAGATAGAAGAGAAGAAGATTGTTGAAAAACTTGAAGAAGCGCATTTGCCAGTTTCCGGAAAAACAACTCTTTATGACGGCAAAACAGGACAGCCATTTACAGAGGAAATCGTGGTTGGTATTGGATATATCCTCAAACTGATTCATATGGTGGAGGATAAGACTCATGCACGGTCAACCGGTCCATACTCACTGGTCACACAGCAACCACTCGGAGGAAAAGCACAGATGGGAGGACAACGCTTAGGAGAGATGGAGGTGTGGGCGCTAGAATCCCATCGGGCAGCTCATGTCCTTCAAGAAATGCTTACGATCAAATCTGATGACGTTGTAGGACGTGCGAAAGCTTTTGAATCTATTGTCAAAGGCATTGATATTCCAGCATCAAGTGTGCCCGAATCTTTTAAAGTATTGGTTAAGGAATTACAGGCATTAGGATTGAGTGTTTTACCTGTTGGTGTCGTAACCGCACCAAGTCAGACGCAAACACCGGTAAATCCATCTCCACAAGCGACTTCTTCCAGTCAAACAAATGATGAACAAGTGGTAAAACAAGCCGCAGAACTCGCTGTCCAAAGCGGTGAAGAACTCGTTGTTGAAAACACACAGACAGAAGTAGTCACAGTAGAAGATGAACAAGTAAAAGAAAAGGAAAGCTGATTTATGGATACAAAAGATTTTAAATCATCATTTAGCAATATCGTTGATTTTTCCGGTCTTGTTGTACGTCTTGCATCGCCTGATGATATCAAATCATGGTCGCATGGTGAGGTGACAAAACCGGAGACTATCAATTATCGTACACTCAAGCCGGAAAAAGACGGATTATTTGATGAACGAATTTTTGGTCCAACCAAAGATTGGGAATGTTATTGCGGAAAATATAAACGGATTCGGTATAGAGGAATTGTGTGTGATAAATGTGGTGTCGAAGTTACACAAAGTAAAGTTCGACGAGAGCGTATGGGACATATTACGTTGGCTGCTCCCGTTGCCCATGTATGGTTTTTTAAGGGTGCACCTTCCCGGTTGTCGCTTCTTTTTGATATGAGTCCGAGAGCACTTGAAGGTGTTATTTATTTTGCCCAATATCTCGTGACCGCTGTTGATGATGAAAAGAAAAAACACATGATCAATGAGTTGACTAAACAAGGAGAAGACCGGATTGGTGAAGTGAAAAATCGAGTGAAAGAAGAAAAGAAAAAAATGGAAGGAACCTATCAAACTCAGAAAATTGATACAAAAGAAAAAATTCATAATAAAGAAGCCCTTGATCTTGCTCTGTCTGAAATTGCTATTAAAGAACGGCAAGACCTTCTCCAGTTGGATGACCAGATAGAAAAAGAATCCGTAAAAATTAAAGAGGTTATTGACCAGTTGCTCAGTTTGGTAAAGAGCATTAAACCGCTTTCAACTATTACAGAAGATGAATATTTGAAGTTGATGGAATACAATGCCATTTCGTGTTTTTCCGTCGGTATGGGAGCAGAAGCAGTCCTTGAGGTTATCAAAAAAGTTGACTTGGCAAAATTAGCGGCCGAGCTTCGGGAAGAAATCCAGGAAAGCACAGGTCAACGCCATATTAAAGCGACGAAACGACTCCGCGTGGTTGACAGCATGAAAAAAGCTGAAGTCAGTCCTACTTGGATGATCATAAAAACACTTCCAGTCATTCCTCCGGATCTTCGGCCTATGGTACAGCTTACTGGTGGACGGTTTGCCACAAGCGATCTTAATGATCTGTACAGAAGGGTCATCAACCGAAATAACCGGCTCCGTCATTTGATGGATCTTGGCGCACCGGAGATTATTTTACGAAATGAAAAGCGGATGCTTCAGGAAGCTGTTGATAGTTTAATTGATGCGACTCAACGCCCATCATCCCGTGCTGTCATCCAACCTTTACGATCTCTTTCTGATATGCTTCGCGGGAAGCAAGGACGCTTCAGACAGAACCTTTTGGGAAAACGGGTTGATTACTCCGGTCGATCCGTTATCGTTGTGGGACCGGAATTGAAGCTTACTCAGTGTGGTATTCCCAAAGAAATGGCGCTTGAGATGTTTAAACCATTTGTTTTACGGGAACTCATTGTCCGGGGGATCGCACCAAATGTGAAAAATGCGAAAAATGTCCTTGATCGCAGGACGCCGGAAGTATTTGATATCCTTGAGGAAATTACAAAGAATCATCCGGTTATGCTCAATCGGGCTCCAACGCTCCATAAGTTGGGTATTCAGGCATTTTATCCAGTACTTATCGAAGGATCGGCAATTCAGATTCATCCATGCGTATGTGCAGGATACAATGCTGATTTTGATGGCGATCAAATGGCTATTCATATCCCACTTTCTCGGGAGAGCAAATTTGAAGCAGAACATTTGATGATGCCGACACAAAATCTCCTGAAACCTGCTGACGGGTCACCTATCACCGTGCCAAACAAAGAAATGGTTATCGGTTGTTACTACTATACGACCGTCGACCCGAAATTTGAGGGGAAAGATGAACAGAGTATGCGCGTGTTTGGAGATACACAGGAAGCAATTTTTGCGTATCAATCAGACAAAGTACACTTACGGGAAAAGATAAAAGTACGGATCAATAACGAAGTTATCGTAACGACTATTGGGAGGATTTTCTTTAATGAAATTCTTCCTGAGGGTCTTCGATACAATAATGCTCCGGTCAAAGCAGCAACTATCAAATCAATTATTACCAAAGCTCTTCGGATGTATCCACAGGAAGAAGTAGTCGTCCTTATTGACGCAATCAAGCAGATTGGATTTGATGGAGCAAGTAGTTGCGGAGGACTTTCTGCTTCAGTATTTGACAATGTTATCGTGCCGGAAAAGAAAACTATTCTTGAGGAAACAGAAAATAAAGTTAAAGAGATCGACGGCAACTATCAACAAGGACTTATTACACTTGAAGAAAAGAAACGGTTGAGTAATGAATTGTGGATCGAAGTGACTGAACGGCTTGCTGATCTCACGTGGGCGAACATGAAAGCAGATAATCCGGTGAAAATGATTATTGAATCAGGAGGAGCCCGTGCATCCAAAGACCAATTAAAACAGCTTGCCGCTATCAAGGGATTGGTGGTTGACCCATTGGGAAAAATAGTTGAAATGCCGACGAAAAGCAATTACCGGGAAGGATTATCAATTTTTGAATATATGACATCGACCAGAGGTTCTCGGAAAGGGCTTACAGATTCAGCACTGAAAACTGCTGACGCAGGGTACCTTACCCGTAGACTGGTGGATGTGGCCCACGACATGCTTATCCGTATGGATGACTGTGGTACAGATGAAGGCATTGAAATTTTTCGCAAAGATGATAGACAAACCGCCTTTACGATACGCGTGCTTGGCAGGTATACCGCAAGCGATGTGGTTGCTCCTGACAGTAAGAAGGTGCTTATTGCCAAAGGTGAACTTATTGATGAGACCAATGTCAAGCTTTTAGACGAACATGATGTCCATTCCGTGTTCGTCCGGTCTCCTATCACCTGTACTGCTCATGTAGGACTTTGTGCAAAATGTTATGGCCGTGATTTTTCAACAACAAAACTTGTTGAAGTCGGGATGCCGGTTGGCGTTGTTGCAGCACAAAGTATCGGAGAGCCCGGAACGCAATTGACCATGCGGGTGAAACATGCGGGAGGTATCGTTGGCTTGGACGTGACGCAGGGACTGCCCCGTGTAGAAGAGTTGTTCGAATGCCGGACCCCCCGTGTAGTGTCTCCTGTATCGGAAATTGCCGGTAAAGTAGAAGTGACGGAAACGGAATCCGGATATACCGTCAAAGTGAAAAATACATCCATGAAGCCGGTGGAGGAACGTGAGTATGTGATTCCCCACACATCAGAGCTTATGGTGAAAACCGGTGATTTGGTCGGAGCAGGAGACCAGTTGGCAGCAGGATATTTGGATATTAAAGAAGTCCTCCAGGTTCGGGGACTGCGGGGTGCGCAACAATACCTGTTGACTGAAGTTCAACGCGTATATGAATCACAAGGAATTGCCATTCATGATAAGCACTTCGAGGTGATTATACGGAAAATGAGCGACAAGGTCCGTATTGATTCTTCTGGAGATACGGTTATGCTTCCAGGAGAGTTGGTCGACCGTTCGCGTTTTACCGAAGAAAACGCCAGAGTTTTGACTGAAGGCGGAGAGCCGGCAACAGCCCAAGTGGTTCTGCTTGGTATCACCCGAGCATCGCTCTATACTGAATCATGGCTTTCGGCAGCATCATTCCAGGAAACTACCAATGTTTTGACTGATGCGTCGCTTGCTGCGAAAGAAGATAAGTTGTTAGGACTCAAAGAAAACGTTATAATCGGACGACTCATCCCGGTGGATGAAGGGAGAGCACGGATGGGTGTCTAACACTACTATGCCAACGATAAATCAATTGATTAAATATGGTCGGCACAAGCGGGCTAAAAAAATTAAAGCAACAGCATTGCGTAAATTTTTCAACGCGAAAGACCGTATCACCAAGCAGGTTCCAGCTCCTTTTAAACGGGGAGTGGTGACGGTGGTGAAAACCATGACACCAAAAAAGCCAAATTCCGCACTTCGAAAAATTGCCAGAGTCAGGCTTTCCAATAAACAGGAAGTGACAGCATATATTCCGGGTATTGGTCATGAGCTTACCGAACACGCGATCGTTCTTATCCGGGGCGGAAGGGTTCCTGATCTGCCAGGAGTCAAATATCATATTGTCCGTGGAAAGTATGACTCAACAGGAGTAGTTAATAGAAAACAAGGCAGAAGCAGATATGGAGCTAAAGCTGGAAGCCCAGGTCCGGCAGCAGCAAAGGCAAACTAATATGAGAGGAAAACGCGTAACCAAAGCACTACTTGAAGGAGATCCGATGTACGGGAACAGACTCGTTTCGCGGTTTATCAACCGTGTGATGCAGAGCGGGAAAAAGTCCATAGCTGAAGGATTAGTGTATAAAGCATTTGACCGGATTAAAGAGCAGGGAGAAGACCCAATTAAAATCCTTGAGACTGCAATAAATACCGTCGGACCAAAGATGGAAGTACGCGCACGCCGTATGGGTGGAGCATCGTACCAAGTACCAAGTGAGGTTCGGGGGGATCGCCGGATTGCTCTTGCTATCCGCTGGATTGTAACGTTTGCCAAAAAACGGCCGAATAAAGAATTCCACACATTTGATCAAAAACTCGCCGTTGAGCTTATGGACGGAGCAAAAGGTGTGGGAGAAGCCATCAAGAAACGTGACCTCGTCCACCGCATGGCAGAAGCAAATAGGGCCTTTGCTCACTTTAAATGGTAGAGCTAACTCCAAAACAGATTACCTTCATTTAGCAATAAACCTATGCAGTCCCGAACTTCCGCTCTTGCGACGCGTGCACGTAGAGCACGGGAGTAAGTAAGGATAGTGTCGGGACAAACAGAAATTTCGCCCATTTCAAGTGGTAAGCCTCTATTTCAAAACAAATTTTCCCTGACTAAAAGTTATACGGTGCAGTCCCGAACCATCGCTTTTCCGACGCGAGGACGTAGACCTCGGGAGCAAGTAAGATTGGTGCTGGGACAAATCGGGCTTTCGTACACTTTAAATGGTAATCTTCTGAAATATAATCCAAATGAATATTGTATAGAAAAAATAGAGGGTTTGATATTGTCCGATTGGTATCTGCTTATCCTTATATTTGAAATATAAATATCCAATCGCAAAGACAAGGGGAAAAAAGAGAAAAAATATTTGTTTATACACAAGTATTGTCGTGAGCCACGCCATAAAAAATATACTTCCGAACAGATATTCAATCAATTTTTGTCTTTCTATATGTCTTTTGTAGAGAGAGACAGCTAAGGCTGCTGTTGCTGATGACATGATGATGATAGGGAGGGGTAATTGTGTGAGAGGAAAATGGATAAGCGATGCCACATAGAATAATTTAACGGCATAGATAATGAAAATGGTAATTTCTCTCAATAAAAATTGATCTCGTAATCTGAATGGTTTAAAGCTATATAGATAATTAGAAAAATATAAAATGAGGAGAAAGAGAACTGATTCTTTCGAAAGTAATAAGGATAATATTAGCCCTCCAATAATAAGGGTTGATGAAAGTATCCAAAATCTCTTAGCATTGTGAATTGTGACGATTAGATTTGCCTTCTTATATTTTACATCCTCTTTCCAATCAGAAAAATCGTTGAAAAAATATACTGGTGCATAGGCAATAGAAAATGTTAAAAGACCGTATAGAAAAGTATTTATGGGAAGAGGGAAAGAAAATATAAGATCGAGTGTTATACAAAGAAGAAAATACATATACATGTTTCGTGACAGATGACTGAGATATTTGATTTCTTTCATAGGAGAGGATTTCATCGCATAATTTGATTCAGTTGTCCGATTTTTCGGACAACTCAGAATAGCCCTCTACATCTCTAAATACCGTGATTTTCGTTGATTCATTTACGTTAATTCTCATCCGTTTCAGTATACCAAATCTTCAGATATTGTTTGCTTTACTTTTTATTTCAATAATCATTTTTGCCCGTCTCCGTTTTTCCTCGGGTGTCGATTCATCGTAGATTTTTTTAAATTTCTCAGCAGTAGTTCCCGGCCGGGGAGAGTAGCGGAAGACGTGGATTTTATCGATTGGCGCTTTTTGGAGAAATTCATAGGTTTCCTGAAATTCTTTTTCCGTTTCTCCCGGAAATCCGACGATGATGTCGGTACCAATAAACGTGTCAGGGTTAATCTTCTTAATTTCCTTTAACTTCCTATAAATTTCCTCTATTGTATAGCCGCGATTCATGAGTTTGAGAATGGTATTACTGCCAGATTGGATCGGGATATGAAAAAAGGGGATGAAACGGTTTGTTGGAAGTATTGACCTGTAGTACTCAAGAAATTCATCAGTAATACTCCATGGATGAATTGATCCGAAACTAATTTTTGGAACTGAAGTTTGTTTGAGAATTGCATCAATAAGTTCTATTAGTGTTTCTCCTGTATCTTTTCCAAAACATCCCGTATTGATAGCAGTGAGGATGACTTCATTTAATATATTTATATCGTTATTTAGTTTTTTTCTGTCATTCCCGCGCAGGCGGGAATCTAGGTTTTTTTCTCTGGATTCCCGACTCGTCTCGCTGAGTCGAAGCGGGTTAGATCGGGAATGACATGATTGAGCGTAGCTCTGTATTTCTGCAATTATTTTTGCAATCCTTTTTGATTTCGGTTTTCCGCGTAAGTACGGCACGATGCAGTATGAACAGAACCGGTCGCATCCATCCTGAATTTTCACCATGAGCCGTCCGGAATGAAGAAATTTATCATAATAGTTAGTGATATCAGGAGAATAAGGTTTAGATGTCATTCTGATCCCGATTAAATCGGGAGAAGAATCCTGCGGAGCGTCCTGACGTACGTCGGGACTGGATCCTTCACGGAGTTTACCCCGCACTTTGATGCGGGGTTCAGGATGACACATCAGACGTCTAGGAATTGATTGTTTATCACTATTTTGGATAAGTAAGTCGACCCCTTGTACCATCAAACTATTTTTTACCCAGTTCGTTGCAGCGCAGCCAGTCACAACAATTTTTGTTTTTGGGAATTTTTTCCGGATCTGATAAATGTGTTGCCGTACTTCCCGTTCCGCTTTTCCCGTTACAGCACAGGAGTTGATGATGTAGAAATCAGGATTTTTTTCACTCCATAGAAATCCCATTTCCAGGAGTTTTTTATCGAGGGTTACTTTTTCCGCCTCATTCACCCGGCATCCGAAAGAAAATGAAAAGAATGACGACATGGTATTTTTGTCATCCCGAGGCTTTTGCGAGGGATCCCATTGGGATTCTTCGCTTACGCTCAGAATGACATTGCCTATTATATCTGATTTTTTTGGAAAATATGGTATAGTGTCAGAGCATGAAAGATAAATACACAGCCACATGGATTTCATACTCTTCGATGAGTGACTACATGAAATGTCCCCGTGCATATTATCTGAAGAATCTGTACCGCGACTCGAAGACGAATCATAAAATAACACTGATGAGTCCATCTCTTGCTCTTGGGCAAACCGTCCATGATGTTATTGATGCAGTATCGGCACTTCCTATGGAGAAACGGTTGGCAAGATCACTTTTGGAAATTTTGGAAGAAAAATGGAAAAATATCTCAGGTAAAAAAGGCGGGTTTCGGGATGCTGAAGAGGAAGAACAATATAAGAAGCGTGGTCAATCAATGATTTTGCGGGTGACGAATAATCCGGGACCGGTTACGAAAAAAGCCATTAAACTTCGTGATAGCCTCTCATGGTATTGGTTGAGCGAGGAAGACAATCTCATTTTGTGTGGCAAGATTGATTGGTTGGAATATCTGGAATCTGATGATAGTATCCGTATTATTGATTTTAAAACAGGCAAGTTTGATGAAGATCCGGATTCTTTGCAGTTGCCGATTTATTATTTATTAGCAGCCAATGTCCAGAAGAGAGGAATTGCTGGAGTACAGTACTGGTATTTGGATAAAGATGATGCGCCTATTGATATGCCCTTACCCCGATATGACGAAAGCGAAAAGCAGGTATTGGAAATAGGGAAACGGATTGCTCTTGCTAAAAAACTGGATCGGTTTGTCTGTAATCAAAAGGACGGATGTAAAGCATGCCATCCAATGGAGCGGATTATAGAGGGAAAAGCGGAATTTGTAGGAGTCAATGATTATAAACAGGATGTATATATATTAATATGACTTGTCATTCCCGCGCAGGCGGGAATCTAGGTTTTTTTTGCCTGGATCCCGCATCCCAACTTTGCCAAGGCTTCGTCGGGCGAGGCAAGTGCGGGATGACAGAATAAATACTATGAATACCCAGATTATCTGTCCTCATTGTAAAAAGCCAATAGAACTTACTGATGCGCTTCGGGAGGATTTGAAAAGCCAGTTGAAAGAGTCCTTGGAGCAGGAATATAAAAAAGAGCTGGCGCGGGCAAAAGAAGAATCCAATAAAAAACTGCAGAATGAATTGAAACTTCTCAAAGTTGATGTTGCAAAGAAACAAGAGCAATTGGAGCTTGCACAACAAACAGAACTCGTGCTTCGAAAAGAAAAAAATAAACTGGATGAGGAGCGAAGGACCTTTGAACTGGAAAAACAACGGCAGATGGATAAAGAACGGGAGACCATTAGACAAAAAACATTGGAAGAAGCCCAGGAAAAATTTCATTTACGCGAAAAAGAACTCCAACAGAAATTGGAAAGCACGCAAAAATCCCTGGAGGATGCCCAACGGAAAGCAACCCAAGGGTCTCAGCAATTGCAGGGAGAAGTACAGGAGCTTGATTTGGAAGACTTATTCCGCCAAACATTCCCACAGGACACTATTGAACCAGTTGGTAAGGGAGTGTTGGGAGCGGACATTCGACAGATAGTCAAAAGTCCGATGGGAGTGGTCTGCGGAACCATCCTTTGGGAATCCAAACGGACAAAACAATGGTCAGACGGATGGATTTCCAAATTAAAACATGATGTGTTGTCTGACAAAGCCAACATCCCAGCTATTATTTCTGAGATTATACCGGAAGAAGTGAAATCAGGAATTGGTCTTTTGGATGGTGTATGGATAGCAGTTCCCAAGTTAGCCATTCCTCTTGCAACGTTACTTCGTAAATCACTCCTGGATGTAGCGAAACAAAAAAAGATACAGGAAAACCAGCAAACCAAAGCAGAAGATTTATATGGCTATGTGACGAGCCACGATTTCCAGCACCAGGTGGAGTCAATGATTGAAATTTACCAGGATATGCAACGGGAGATCCAAAAAGAACGGGTTGCATTTGAGCGGAGTTGGAAACAGCGTGAACAACAGGTGCATAGATTGTTATCAGGTGTTGCCGGTATATATGGGAGTATGCAGGGGATCGCAGGACAATCACTGCAAACGATAAAACAATTGGAGTTTTCAGGATCGGAAGAAGAATCAATATCGTCATCCTGAACGAAGTGAAGGATCTGGATTCTTCACTATATTCAGAATGACATTGCTTTGCTCATTCATGAATAGGCACGTTATTGGTCTTGCTTTTATAAAGAAAAGTGTATATAAGAAAGGAGGATCATTATGAAACAATCAAAACCATCAATAGCTAAAAGAGTGGGTATCGGATGTCTTCTTCTTATTATTATTTTGTCTCTCATTTCGTTTGCTGTTGCATTTGTCGTTGCCGGAAAAATGATTAAGTCATCTATTGGCCAGGGATTTTTCAAACAGATGATAGAGGAGAAAACTGGAGTAAAAATAGAAAACGGGAAAAATGGGAATGGTATGGCGATTACTGATAAAAAAACCGGTGAATCTCTCACGATCGGTGAAGGGAAAATTCCTGCAAATTTCCCAAAAGATTTTCCGCTCTACCCGGGTGCTACACCGGGAGGATCTGCAGTAGGATCAGAAAAAGCTACCGGAAAAGGATTTTGGCTCCTCCTCGAATCAAAAGATGCCCTGTCAAAAGTCGTCTCCTACTATGACGAACAGATGGAGGGGAAAGGATGGACCGTTGAAGAGACAAATACGCTAGGCGATGGATCGATGTATCGAGTGAAAAAAGAAAAACTTATCGGGACCCTCATCCTTTCCTGGGATAAAAAGGATGCGAAAACCACGATCCTCATCACCCTGGAACCAACCAATGAAGGAAATCCGGAGCCTCAGGAAGTAGCACCCGAGGGTGCAGAACCGGCGGAAGATTTAGAGTTATAGATAATTTTAATAGATTGTCATCGCGAGGAGCATTCTCATGCGACGAAGCGATCTTTATAAATATAGTACAGGGATAATACTTATAGCTTTCATTATTGTCATGCCGGACCTGATCCGGCATCTTTTAAGATTCCGGCTCGGAGGCCGGAATGACAGTACGCCACAGATTCTTTCTACTCCCTGGAAACCTCCAGCACTTTCTCTTGATTCCATTTTTTCCGAAGATCATACATGGGTATCAGAAATTCCATCTGATAAAAAATGGACGCTGATTGCCACCGGCGATGTGATTCCTGCCCGGTCAGTGAACGCTCAAACTGTAAGACGAAATGATTTTACGTGGGGCTGGGAACATATCATTCCGATTCTTTCAACCGGCGATATAACATTGATTAATCTCGAATCACCGCTCGTCCCTCTTTGTCCGGTTACGGAAAGCGGTATGGTATTCTGCGGGAGTCAAAGACATATTGAAGGATTGAAAGCAGGGAGTGTAACAGTAGCTAGTTTTGCCAATAATCATATGGGCAATTATGGGAAAAAAGGAATTCTGGAAACAAAACAAATTGTAGAATCAAACAATATTCGTGTATCAGGATTAGTATCAGGAAGTACTTGTAATCCCGAGCGAACGAAGGGAGTCGAGGTATCCCCTGAACAGCAGTGTGACGCTGTTTCCTTTTCTGATATTGAAATGAAAGGACTCCGAATTGCATTTTTAGGTTTTGATGATATCGGACCGAACGTTCCGCCAATAGCAAAAGCCGATGAAGAATTGATGAAACAAGAGATCATTAAAGCTAAAAACCAGGCGGATGTCGTGATTGTCTCTATGAATTGGGGAGTGGAATATACGGAGAAACCAACCGACCGACAAGTATTCCTTGCCCATTTGGCTATCGACAGTGGAGCAGATCTTATCATCGGAAACCATCCGCATTGGATTCAGCCAGTTGAGATTTATAAAAGTAAAATGATTATGTATGCGCACGGCAACACGATTTTCGACCAGATGTGGAGTGAAAAAACCAAAGAGGGAGTTATTGGGAAATATACGTTTTATGGAAAGGATTTGGTTGATGTCGAATTTTTTCCAACATATATCAAGGATTACGGGCAACCAACAATACCTGATAACGAGAGGAAGAAGATGATTTTAGACGATCTGAAGAGAATAAGTCAGGATATCGCACACTAGAACTCTTCTTTCAATCATTTCGTTTGTCATTGCGAGAAGCGCAAACGACGCGGCAATCCCTATCTGATGGTTTGGAGATAGCTTCCGGTATAGTGTGCTAGGAAACTGGCTGAGGTTGAGAAATCATTGGAGATTGACCCCTACAATTTTCCGTGTTTGATGTCTTTACCAAAATACCATTTCATCAACATACGGTTGACAAAGAGTCCAACCCGGGAAATAAGCGCTGTCTTGAGAGGAGCATTGCGGGTCCGAAGAACATCAGTATCAATAATATAAAGCCGCTTTGTTTTTTCATCGATAAGAATATTAGATATCTCAAAGTCGCTTTCCCGGAGGATTATTTTTTTAAATTGCCGTTTCACCCACGACATAAATCCCGGCATACCAACGAAGTCTAAACTCTCTCCGGTTTCCGCATAGAGTTGATTATTGAGTCCAATAATTTGCTGGAGTTGTTTGAGAAGTTCCGGATCTTTCGTATGGTTGGTTATTGGTTTGCCCTCAACTGCTTTTTGGACAACAATATATTTACCGGTTTTTTTGTCTCCGTGTATTTCTGTCGGAAGAGAAAAGTTCGGGAATGCTTTTTGTATTTTATTTATTTGTTCTTGTTCATCCTCATGCCCCATATTCATGGTTACTTTAGATTCACTTTTTGGTACTTTTACGACAAAAGATCCGTCTTTTGCACGAAACACTTTATGGTTTGCTCCTTCTCCAATAGATACGGGATTGACAGTACTTGGATCGATACCGCATGTGAGAAGGAGAGTGCTGATTTCAGGTAGGAATTCCGCAGATCCATAGGAAATTTTTGGTTTCTTCTCGTGGAGGGGAGGTTGGTTTGCCTCCTGTTCTTGAGGTTTGGCTATTGCTATATCAGGAAGCGGTGTTGAATTTGATATTTCAGCTGGTAATGGGATCTCCGGTTTCATAACCGGCCGGGGTACTTCCTTTACAGGAGTTTGAGCGGGAATTGAGATATCAGGTGAAGCATTTCCCATGAGAGTAAGTATATTGCATCAAGAGAGTAAATAAATAATGGATATATTCGGTTACCATGTTTCGAAACATGGTAACAAGATAATTTTTATTGAGATGTATCTAAAAGAAATTCGAGAAGCGGTTTGGAAAAAAGCGTAAGAGATAATGCGATGCTCAAGACATGTCCAATGGATAGGATGATTTTGTTTTGTGCTCCTTTTACCACTGTTGTATCAGGCGGAACAACTTCATCAAATAATGGTCGAATAGTCATGATTTTTTGTCTATCAGTTTTTGTTAAATCTTTTTGTCTTTTTTCAGAGAGTTGAATCGATTGGGCAAATGCAGGACTTGTTTTTGTTTTAGACTCAAACGATCGGAATCCTTTATGAGTTCCGGTTCGTAATCTCCCACACACATTAATAACTCTGTGGATTTTATTTTTTCGTTCTCTATACGCGTTTACTACCGCACTTCCTCCGGCACTCGTCCCGACCAGCGATACTGTATTTCCGTTTTTAGAATACCTATCAATCAGTTCGACAAGCCGTGCAAGTTTTGGTTGGAAATTTTCTCTATCCCGCCAGTTCATTGCATGTACGATAGGAATCAAACCAAACCAACGCCAGCAATAGGTAGCAAATTGAATTTTTTTTACTCCATATCCTAAGCCGGGGATGATAATAACATAATGTTTTTTATGAATCATATGTGTGAGGGCGCAATCCCTGAATTATATCTGAGAAATCAAATCTGGACACCTATGTATTTTTCTTATACAATTTTATATGAAAGTATGTATAGTTGGAGTTGGTGTACGCGTTGTAGCTGACGAAAATATTTTTTTGTATTCACACAGATAGGTAAAGAAAGAGAGGGTTATATGGGGTTCTCAATAGGTCTTATTATCACAATTATTTGTATCATTCTCATTTCACTCAAACAAATTAATGAATATGAGCGTGGGATAAAATTTACGTTTGGAAAATACGACAGCATCATCAACCCCGGATGGAATATTGTTTTTCCAGTGGTTCAGAGTATCAAAACAATTGATATCCGTACAAAAGTCGTTGAAGAACCGGATCAGGAAGTGATCACAAAAGACAATGTGTCCACAAAAATATCAGCAGTGATTTATTATAAAATTGTCGATGCGAAAAAAGCTATCCTTGAGGTGGAAAATTTTTCTTGGGCAGTATCCCAGCTTGCCCAAACGACGATGAGAAATATCATCGGTGAAGTGACACTTGATGAGCTTCTGACGAAGCGTCATCAGATAGCAGAAAGTATTCAGCAGTATGTTGAGAAATCCGCAACCCAATGGGGAGTTGACATTTCAAGCGTTGAACTGAAAGATATCAAACTTCCGGAAACTATGGTACGGACTATGGCCAAACAAGCAGAAGCAGAGAGGGAAAAGCGTGCGACGATCATAAACTCAGAAGGAGAAGTGGTTGCCTCAAAAAATCTGAGTGTAGCAGCTGCAACGCTCGCGAAAGCTCCGGGGGCATTGCATTTACGGACGTTAAATTCTATCAATGACATTTCATCAGACCAGTCAAATACCGTTGTTTTTGCTGTACCCATGGAAGTTCTCAGAGCGATTGAAGGGTTTGCAAAAAGAAAATAGAGTGCGCCCTAGACACTGATCACATTTTCCTGTACAATTCTTCTATTAGAGTAAGTAAAGCACGAACTGCTTTCTTTTCGGAAGCAGTTCATTTTATTTGTAACCCACATGGCACAACCAACTACCACTATTACCCAAAACCGCGATGTTCCACTGGACAAAGTAAGGAATATCGGCATTATTGCCCACATTGACGCAGGGAAAACCACGACCACAGAGCGGATCCTTTACTATACCGGCAAAAGCTACAAGATCGGCGACATTGACGAGGGAACGACGGTCATGGACTGGATGGAACAGGAGCGGGAACGGGGAATTACCATTGTTTCAGCTGCCACGACCACATTTTGGAATGGCTACCGTTTTAACATCATCGATACTCCGGGGCATGTGGATTTTACCGCAGAAGTCGAGCGGTCACTGCGCGTCCTTGACGGAGGCATTACTGTTCTTGACGGAGAAGAGGGAGTGCAATCCCAGTCAGAGACGGTCTGGAGGCAGGCGGATAAATACAAAGTTCCGCGTATCTGTTTTGTCAACAAAATGGATAAATTAGGGGCAGACCTTTGGAATACCGTCCAATCTATTGAAGAACGGCTTGGAGCCCGGACTGCAGTCATGGTCGTTCCAATCGGACGGGAAAATACGTATACGGGCAATGTTGATCTTCTCACCAGAAAAGCATTTATCTGGCACAGCGATGATCTGGGAGCACAATACGAAACACAAGAAGTGCCAGCGGAACTGAAAGATGAGGTAGAAAAACGCCGTCATGAGCTCATTGAACGGATTTCCGAGACCGATGATGCGTTATTGGAGAAATACCTCAATGGCGTGGAGCCAACAGTAGATGAGTTGAAAAAAGCCCTTCGGAAAGCAGTTATTGAGTATAAACTCGTACCGGTGTATGCAGGTACGAGCCTTCGCAACAAAGGCGTCCAACCACTCTTGGATGCAGTGGTTGATTATCTTCCGTCACCATTGGATATGCCGGAAGTGACAGGAACCAATCCTCAGACGAATGAACCAATTACCAGAAAACGTATCGTAGAAGAGCCTTTTGCAGGACTTGCCTTTAAAGTACAAATCGACCCTCATGTTGGGAAACTGACCTATGTCCGCGTGTACTCAGGGAAAATTGTTTCCGGGTCGTATGCATACAATTCCAGTAAAGGTTTGAAAGAACGGATCGGCCGGCTTCTTCTCATGCATGCCAATCAACGGGAAGAAATCCAGGAAGCCTATGCCGGAGAAATCGTTGCCGTGGTCGGATTTAAAGACACGATTACCGGAGACACTATTTCCGACGCAGATCACCCGATAATTTTGGAACAGATTACGTTCCCCGATCCGGTTATATCGCTTGCAATAGAACCAAAAACTAAAAATGACCAGGAAAAAATGGGCTACGCGCTCCAGAGATTAGCTGAAGAAGATCCGACGTTTAAAATTAAAAGCAATCAGGAGACAAACCAGACGATTATTTGGGGTATGGGAGAGCTTCATCTGGACATCCTTGTGGACCGCATGAAGCGCGAATTTAAAGTGGAAGCCAATGTGGGAGCCCCGCAGGTTGCCTACAAAGAAACAATTACCAAGGTTGCCGAAGGAGAAGGAAAATACATCAAACAAACCGGAGGCCACGGACAGTATGGTCATTGCTGGCTTCGGGTTGAGCCGAAAAACCGCGGTGAGGGCTATGAATTTTTGAATGAAATCAAAGGCGGGACGATTCCCCGTGAGTTTATCAATCCTATTGAAAAAGGCGCGAAAGAAGCTATGGAAAACGGTTGTCTTGCAGGGTATCCATTGGTTGATATGAGTGTGGCTGTGTACGACGGATCATATCATGATGTCGATAGTTCGGAAATTGCCTTTAAAATTGCGGGCAGTATGGCACTTCAGGCGGCAGTGAAGCAGGCAGGAGCGACGCTTCTTGAGCCGATCATGAAAGTGGAGGTGACGACTCCTGATGAGTACATGGGAGATGTGATAGGAGACCTCTCGTCCAAGCGCGCACAAATTCTCGGGACGCAGAAACGGGGATTGGCAACCATTATTTTGGCCAGCGTTCCTTTGGCTGAACTTTCCGGATATGCCACGATGCTCCGGAGTTTATCCAAAGGAAGAGCGTCATACTATATGGAGCCAAGTCACTATGAGGAAGTGCCGAAAAATATTCAGGAAAAGATCATTGCGAAGAAAGTATAGTGTGTGATAGAATGTTTAAAGCTAAGAAATTGGCAATATTTATTATTGTAATTATGATGCCCTCCTTCGCTTTCTTCGTTTCGAGGATTACATCCACGCAAACGAAGGGCGCTTCGGAAGGGTTCAAGAACTTGTCGTTCCAAATAAAATTTGGAAACAAGCTCTAGAAAAAGGAGTTATATGGCAGATCAGCAAAAATTTGTCCGCAATAAGACTCATTTAAACATTGGAACTATTGGTCATGTTGACCACGGAAAGACAACGCTTACCTCAGCTATTACCCACGTTCTAGCAAAAGCCGGTATGGCAAAAGCCCTCAAATATGAAGAAATAGACAGTGCTCCTGAAGAAAAAGCCAGAGGAGTTACCATCAACATTCATCATTCAGAATATGAAACAAAGAAACGTCATTATGCTCATATTGACGCACCAGGGCACGCTGATTACATCAAAAACATGATCACGGGAGCAGCCCAGATGGACGGAGCAATTCTTGTGGTATCAGCGCCCGACGGACCGATGCCCCAAACCAGAGAACATATTCTTTTGGCCAATCAGGTCAACGTGCCGGCAATCGTCGTATTTATGAATAAATGCGACATGGTACAGGATAAAGAATTATTGGATCTGGTAGAAATGGAAGTTCGTGAGCTTTTGACGAAATACAAGTTCCCGGGAGATAAAATTCCGGTTATCAGAGGATCAGCGCTCAAAGCCCTACAGGGAGATGCAGAAGCAGAAGCAACCATTATGAAGCTTATGGATACGATAGATGAATATGTACCGGATCCGGTAAGAGCTCTTGATAAACCATTCCTCATGCCTATCGAGGATGTCTTTTCCATTAAAGGAAGAGGAACCGTTGTTACCGGGAGAGTTGAGCGCGGTAAGGTTCACATCAATGATACGATTGAAATCGTTGGAATTCGGCCAACACAATCAACAGTCGTGACCGGTGTTGAAATGTTTAGAAAACTCCTTGATGAAGGACTCGCAGGAGACAATATCGGAGTACTGCTCCGGGGTATTGAAAAAGACCAGGTCGAGCGCGGCCAGGTGTTGGCAGCTCCGGGATCAGTGAAACCGCATACAGAATTTGAAGCAGAGGTGTACATTTTGGCGAAAGAAGAGGGTGGACGGCATACGCCGTTTTTTACCGGGTATCGGCCGCAGTTTTATATCAAGACGACTGATATTACTGCTGAAGTGACACTTCCTACCGGTGTTGAGATGGTCATGCCTGGAGATAATACCAAAATGACAGTAAAGCTTATTGTACCTGTTGCTCTTGAAGAAGGATTGCGCTTTGCTATCCGGGAGGGCGGACATACAGTGGGCGCCGGAGTGGTAACAAAAATTATAGCTTAAATAAACACCAGGGAGTAGAATTTCGACACGCTTTGTTCTTTGCCCGTCGACAACTACGACTTTGGAATGGATAGAGTTATTATATAAAGGAAAGGTTAGTGGGATTTCGAAAGCGTAAAAAGGCAAAGGTCGAAATTTCACTCCCTGGCAAACAAATGCCTAAAGGAAAAATTCGAGTACGTTTAAAATCATACGACAGCAGGGTTATTGACGATTGCTGTCAGAAAATTCTTGATGTCGCAGTGAGGACTGGGGCGAAAGTCGTGGGGCCAGTGCCGTTGCCGACCACTCAGGAGCATTTCAATATTGCCCGGGCAGGGTTTATTGATAGGAATAGCCGCGAAGATTTCAAAATTGTGACCCATAAACGGCTTATTGATATCATGGAACCGACGGAAAAAACGATAGACCAGATGATGCATTTGGATTTACCGGCGGGCGTAGATGTAGAGTTGAAGACATAAAATGTGATGAGCGTGTGATGAAAAACACGTTATAGAGTAAAAGATTTGAATGATAAGAGATACTTTGGTATAATCAATGGTCTCATATGGCCTATAAGTGGAATAAACCCACAACATAAGGATATGCCAAAAGTCTCGGTTAAAGAGGAAATGACCTCAGTACCGAGGTCATTTTTTTTGTCTAAAAATATATGCCGGGTAGTGAATGTTCGACACATGTGAAGACACATGTTTAACTATTCGGCAGTTTAATGAAAATAATAAGTTTTTGTAAAAAAGGAAAATGATGTTTTTCTTTCGTAAAGAAAGTCGAACATCTACTACCCGGTATGTTGTCAGCAATACTTGGAACAAAGATTAAACAAACACAAACATTTACCGTGAATGGGAAGCGGATTCCCGTGACGGTCGTTTCCGTTGGTCCGTGTTGGGTGACCGCGATTGGCAGCCACAATGATCGTCCGTGGATTCAGCTTGGATTTGGGACACAAAAACACCTGTCAAAACCGATGGAAGGACATATCAAAAAAGCGGGGATACAAGAAAAACCCCGCTTTTTACGTTCTATTCAGGCAGATGATGTTGCTGATTTGAAGTCAGGACAAGAAATTCACGCAGAAGAAGTGTTTGCAGTCGGTGATGCTGTCCGGGTTACCGGGACATCCAAGGGCAAAGGGTTTGCAGGCGTTATGAAACGGCATGGATTTCATGGAGGACCGGCCACTCACGGTCAATCCAATCGGGCCCGTTCTCCGGGTTCTATCGGACAGACCACGACCCCGGGGAGAGTGTATCGCGGGAAGCGGATGGCCGGCAGGATGGGCGGAGATCGGAAGACAGTATCAGGACTTTCAGTTGTTAGTTTTGATACGGCACAGCATACGATGATGATTAAAGGTCTTATTCCTGGAGGCAAAAATTCTCTCGTTATTATTCAAAAAGGACACTAAAAGATACCTATGCCAAAAATTGTTAAAGAAAAATCAGGGGCAACGAAAAAAGCAAAACTTTCTCCAAAAGAGAAAGGTGTTTCTGTGGTAAAAAAAACACATAAAAAGACTGCTGTTTCAAAAGCTGTAAAACCGGTTTCTTCTCAAAAAGAGACATCTTCAAAAATAGTACTTTCTGTTCTGTCTCCTCAAGGAGAAAAAGCAGGAACTATTTCAGTACCGGTTGAGGTGTTTGGCGTTTCATACAATGCACAGTTGGTATCTCAGGCAGTCCGGGTGTATGAGATGAATCAGCGCGAAGGATCTGCAGCGACCAAAACCCGCGGAATGGTAGAGGGATCGACGCGGAAAATTTACCGGCAGAAAGGGACAGGGAGAGCCAGACATGGAGGCATCCGCGCCCCGATTTTTGTCGGCGGCGGCATTGCCTTTGGTCCTGTACCCAGAACAATTCATAAAACACTTTCCAAAGAGATGAAAAAGAAAGCACTTGTCTGTGCACTTTCTCTCAAAAGAGAAAATAATCAACTTTTTATTGTTGATGGGATAGATGAGCTTCCCGTAAAGACAAAGTCCTACGCTCATATGTTGGAACAGATAAACGTATCCAGCCGTACGCTTGTTATCTATGGGAAACAAACATCTTCCGCTGCCCGGGCTTTACGAAATATCCATGCTGTTTCCGTATTGCCTTTTGATGCGTTTACCACGCATGATGTGATGACACATACCTCTTTAGTTTTTACCAAAGATGCCATTCTAGCTTTTATTGAAAAAGGAATGAAAGTCTGATATGAAAACCTATATTATCAAACCACTGATAACAGAAAAGACGGTTGCAAAGGCTCAATCCGGCTGGTATACGTTTCAGGCAACTCAATCGGCGGATAAAAAAACTACTAAAAGTGAGATTGAGACGCTGTATGCTGTCTCCGTCACAGACGTGCGGTCAAGTGTTGTGCATGGGAAAGAAAAACGGGTGGGGCGCAAAGGGAAAACAGTCAAAAAAAGTGATTGGAAAAAGGTATATGTCAGACTGAAATCCGGACAAACCATTGATGCGTTCCAAATCGGCGGATCCGAGGAGAAAAAATCATGAAACAAAAACATCTTTCAACAATCCTGAAAAAGCATTCCGGCCGTGATACACATGGTCACGTCGCTGTGCGCCATCAGGGAGGCAGGCATAAACGGTTTTACCGTGATATTGATTGGATGAGGGGGAAAGATGGAATTGTCGGGGTCGTGAGCAGTATTGAGTATGATCCCAATCGGTCTTCAGATGTCGCACTCATCACATACAGAGACGGAGAGAAGCGGTATATTATTGCCCCTCTGGGACTTGCTGTTGGGGCGGAAGTAGAAAGCGGAGATTCTGTAGATATAAAAGTCGGGAATGCATTACCTCTCCTTTCTATGCCTATCGGGACAGTTGTACACAATCTTGAGATTAAACCCGGAAGCGGGGCGCAAATGGTCAGAAGTGCAGGTACCGGCGCAGTCGTACTTGCCAAAGACGGGAACATCATCCAAATAAAGCTTCCCTCAGGAGAGATCCGGATTTTTGATGGGAGTTGCAAAGCGACAGTCGGACAGATCGGTAATATTGAGAGAAAAAATAGAGTGATCGGGAAAGCCGGACGAAGCCGTCATATGGGAATCCGTCCGACCGTCCGGGGAGTCGCCCAAAATCCGCGGTCTCATCCGCACGGCGGAGGAGAAGGAAGAAGCGGTATTGGATTGCCGTCGCCAAAATCACCTTGGGGAAAACACACTCTTGGAAAGCGTACCCGAAAACGTGTAAAATACAGCGACCATTTCATCGTGAGCCGGAAAAGGAGTAAATAGATGAGCGCATGAGGAAGAACCTGATGAGCGTATGAACGTAGTTTCCAGCGCTCATCAATATAGTTTTCAATCACGTGCTCATCATAATCATATGGCAAGAAGCAGTTCAAAAGGACCTTATATTGACAAACGGTTAGTGAGCAAAGTCCTCAGACAAAAGGGAGGAGGCGATCGTACAGCCATTAAAACATGGTCCCGATCATGTCAGATTCCTCCGGAGTTTGTTGGGGCTCGGATAGCAGTTCATAACGGACATATATTCAATGAAGTGTTTGTCAGTGAATCAATGGTTGGACACCGGTTGGGAGAATTTTCTCCCACCCGTACGTTCAAAGGCCATGGTCAGGTGACGAAGAGAACGATGGATAAAACCTGATGGGGAGATGAACACGTGATAAAAGAACGTGATGAACACATGAGTCTAGTGTCACGTGCTAATCATGTCATTTTCAATCATGTGCTCATCATAAAGTTATGCAGTACATAGCAGAAGCAAAATATGTGAGAGTAAGTACGCGCAAGATGCGGTTGATTGCCGATGCCATACGTCCGCTTCCCGTCATGGTGGCATTACAGCAATTAGCGCGTATGCCAAAAGCAGGCGCATTGCCATTGAAAAAAGTTATCGATTCTTGTGTGGCGAACGCTCATATAAAAAACGGAAAAGGGACAGAGGTTCTTACGTTTCGTCAAATTATGGTAGGAGGGGGACCGGCGATGAAGCGGTGGCATGCAGTGTCCAAAGGTACAGCGCATGCATATAAGAAACGTATGACGCATATTACTGTGGTGTTGAGCGATGATATGCAAAGTTCTGAAGAGAAAGGTAATCATGGAGGCAAGAAGATGATCGCATGAAAGAAGAACTTGATTAGCACGTGAAGAATTATCATGTGCTCATCAGATTTCATAATCATGTGCTCATCAATAGGTTATATGGGACAAAAAATTAATCCGAAAATATTCAGACTGGGAAATATCTATTCGTGGGGTTCGCGATGGTTTGCCAGTGGGAAGCGGTATGGAGATTTTCTCCTTGAAGACGCAAAACTTCGTGAATACCTGGCTAAAAAACTAAAAATAGCAGGATTTTTGGAAGTTGAAATTGAACGGTCGATCAACAAGATGAAACTTATTATTCATGTTTCCAAGCCCGGTATCGTCATTGGCCGCGGCGGGAGCGGACTTGAGGATATGAAAAAAGCCATAGAACGGTTTTTAATTCAGTTCCGGAAAAACCGTCAGCAAAAGACACCGGGCAGAATTTGGACTGAAACAGGGAAATTGAAAGTTGAGATTGCCGTTGAGCCGGTGAAGGAACCGAATTTGAGTGCGCCCCTCGTTGCCATATCCGTCGCTGACCAGCTGGTCCGGAGAATCCCGCCAAAGCGCGCATGCAACCAGGCTATAGAACGGGTTATGAATGCAGGAGCAGCAGGGGTGAAAATTCTCCTGTCAGGACGGATCAACGGAGCAGAAATCGCCAGGCGTGAGAAATTTACCGCAGGATCCATCCCTCTTTCGACGATCCGTGAAGAAGTGGATTTTGCTATTAGTCCGGCGCTTACGAAATCAGGATACGTTGGAGTAAAGGTTTGGATATGCCGGAAGAAGATGAGTACATGAGAAAGAACGTGATGAGCACATGAACATAGTCTCACGTGCTAATCACGTCGTTTTGAATCACGTGCTCATCTCATATGAAATATGTTGCAACCAAAACGAACGAAATATCGAACGACATTCCGAGGCAAGCGCCGGGGTAAAGCGATTCTGGGGAGCACCGTTGCTTTCGGTGAATTTGGTCTGAAGGCACTGACCCATGGGTGGGTATCAGCCCGGCAGATAGAATCAGCCAGGAAAGCGATGACGCATTTCATCAAGCGCGGCGGCCGTGTGTTCATCCGGATATTTCCGGATAAACCGATTACGAAGAAACCGCCGGAAACCCGTATGGGATCAGGGAAAGGTGATTTTTTTGAATATGTTGCCGTGGTGAAACCAGGAAGAATTCTTTTTGAAATGAGCGGAGTAAGTGAAGGAGATGCGAAAGAAGCCATGCGGCTGGCATCGGCGAAATTACCGATACAGTCCCGGTTTATCGTTAAATAACAGTATGAAACAAAAAGAGAAAATAAATTACGCAAAATCGACCGTTCAGGAACTCCGTAAGGAGATAGGAGATACAGAGGGAACGCTGAAAAAAATGTTGGTCGATCGCTATGTGAAAGAGACGAAAAACCCTCGGATAAGGAAAGTGATGAAGAAAAAGATTGCAGTATTGAAAACCATGATCCAGCAAAAACAACTGGTTGAAAAGTAAGAGTGAGGAGAAAAAATTATGAAACCGACCGAAAGTCCAGAAACAGCAGTACAAAAAAGTAAAAATGTTATCGGAACGATTGTTTCCCTTGGCAAAAACAAGGAAGCGAGTGTGAAAGTATCTTTTACCAGAATCCACCCTGTGTATAAGAAGGCATTGCGTCGGACACGGAAGTTTCTGTGCCACAATGCACTTCCCGATCTGGTTGTTGGGGATGCGGTAGAGATCAGACAAATCCGTCCGATGAGTAAAACAAAGTATTTTAGCATCGTGAAGAAGATGTAACTATTGTTCGAACGAACAAAAACAAAAACATATGATACAACGACGAACATCATTAACCGTTGCAGATAATTCAGGTGTCAACACCATGACCGTCATACATATTTATGGTGCGTCCAAGCGGAAATTCGCCCGCATCGGAGACATCGTCCAGTGTGTGGTAAAAACTGCTGACCCGGAAGGATTAGTGAAAGACGACGAGCTGGTACGCGTGGTTATAGTCCGGACCAAGAAGGAGTTAGGACGCATGGACGGCTCCTATATCAGATTTGATGATAATGCGGGTGTTGTCATCGATGCGGACGACAATCCGAGAGGGACGAGAATTTTTGGACCGATTGCCCGTGAAGTGAAAGAAAAGGGATTTGATAAAATTGCCAGTATGGCGATGGAGATGTATTAATATGCCGGGTAGTGTCATCCTGAACGAAGTGAAGGATCTTTGAGATTCTTCTCCCGACTCAGTCGGGATCAGAATGACATACATAAGTCTATTTATTAGTAACTATGAAACTGAAAAAAGGTGATGAAATCATCGTAACAACAGGAAAAGACAAAGGCCGGAAAGGCAAGATTGAATCCGTTTTTTCGAAAGAACAAACGGTTGTTGTTCCGGGGATTAATGTTTATAAACGGCACATGAAGCGGAAAGATGAGAAACATCCGGGAGGAATCATCAGTTTTCCGAGAGCAATCGCGAGTTCGAAAGTGATGCTTGTTTGCCCGTCATGCGGACAACAGACGCGGGTCGGGTACAAGCAAACGAAAGACGAAAAAGTCCGTGTATGCAGAAAATGTGAGAAAACCATATAAGTATGAAATCATTACTTTATACCCACTACCAAGAAAAAGTAGCACCGGATCTTGAGAGTGCATTTCGTGTGAAAAACCTGATGGCGACGCCTGAATTGGATAAAATTGTCATTAACTGCGGTCTTGGAGAAGCGCTCGCGGATAAAAAGGTGATGGGGAAAATGGAATCGCAGATGTTAGTTATCTGCGGCCAAAAACCGGTCGTTACCAGAGCCAAAAAAGCAATATCATCTTTTAAGCTCCGTGAAGAAGATGCGATTGGTTTGAAAGTCACGCTTCGGAAAAAGCGTATGTGGGATTTTTTTACCCGGCTGGTGAGTATTGCACTTCCGCGGGTTCATGACTTTAGGGGAGTTCCGAAAAGAGGATTTGACGGAAGGGGTAATTATACGCTGGGATTGAGAGAGCAAACGATTTTTCCGGAATTGGATTTTGATATGGTTGATAAAGTACGGGGATTTGAAGTGACATTTGTGACGACGGCGCCCAACGATGAACAAGGCAAGGCACTGTTAGAGGGATTAGGTATGCCGTTCGAGAAATAATTGTATAAAAAGAGATGAGCACATGAGAAAGAACCTGATGAGCACATGAACATAATCTCACGTGCTAATCATGTTATTTTAAGTCATGTGCTAATCATAAGAGTATGGCAAAAACATCTGATGTAGTAAAATTTTCAAAAAAGCAAAAATTCAGCGTCCGGCTTAAAAGCAGGTGTTCTCTCTGTGGACGATCGCGCGGGTATATGAGAAAATTCGGCATCTGCAGGATTTGTTTTCGGGAAAAGGCGTACAAAGGAGAATTGCCGGGCGTCGTAAAGGCGTCTTGGTAAAAAAGGAGTATATTATGGTTGGAGATCCAATTGGAGACATGATTATTCAAATAAAGAATGCAGGAATGGCTGGCAAACAGACAGTCCTTCTTCCTTTTTCAAAAGAAAAGGAACGCATCGGAAAAATTTTGGAAAACGAAGGGTATTGTACTCGTGTTGAAAAGGTCGGAGAATTACCCCATGCATCGCTTCGTATTGTCCTTCGCTATACGAACGGAACCCACGTAATCGATGGAGTGAAGCGGATGAGCAAGCCGGGGATCCGTCAGTATATTGGTAAGCAGGCAATACCCCGCGTGATGGGAAATACCGGTATTGCGATCCTGTCTACCCCGAAAGGTGTTATGACTGGAAGTGACGCAAAAAAATTAGGTGTTGGAGGAGAGCTGTTGTGTGAGGTTTGGTAAGTATGTAGTCATTTCGACCCCGACTTAAATCGGGAGAGAAATTCCGTCGTATAGGGATTTGAGTGACAAAAATATATGTCTCGAATAGGAAAATCACCAATTCAATTGAAACCACCGGCTACTCTCGTAAAAGAGGGAGACCGCGTGACAGTGACCGGACCCAAAGGATCACTGGTTTTTACCGTTCCGAGCGGTATATCGCTTGAGGTGAAGGATCAGACGGTCCTGATTACCTGTGTTTCTGATAATGCAAAGAGTAATGCCCTTCATGGATTGGTGCGTGCGCATATTAACAACATGGTCCATGGAGTTGTTGATGGCTGGACAAGGACGTTAGTCCTTTCCGGAGTTGGGTATAGGGCGGTTCTGAGCGGGAGCAATCTCGTGTTATCCGTTGGTTTTTCTCATCAGGTGACGATTGTTCCTCCGGCAGGCATCCAGTTTACTGTTGTTGAAGGGAAAATAACTGTTGCAGGTATGGACAAGGAGCTTGTAGGACAAACAGCATCAAATATAAGGAAGATTAAACCGCCGGAACCATATAAAGGAAAAGGGATCATGTACGAAGGAGAACACATCAGAAAGAAAGCAGGAAAGTCAGCAAAAGGCGTTGGCGGAGCGCCCGGTGCAGCAAAATAACGATTATATTATTCGATTCGCCAGCTGGCGGAGAGAACAATAGTACGAAAAACATATGATACAACGAAAAACTATTAAACAGCGTCGGGGAAAGCGGGTGGCACGGATTCGTGCAGTTGTTGTGGGAAGTAAAGAATGTCCCCGATTGGCTATATTCCGGTCCCATACGCATCTCTATGGTCAAATTTTTGACGACGAGAGCCATACGACGATGGGGGCTGCAACAGTCAAAAACACCAATAAAGAAGCAGGAAAAACATTAGGGAAACAGATCGTTGCGCTTTGTACCGAAAATAAAGTAAAACGTCTGGTGTTTGACCGGGGAGGAAATAAATATCATGGAGTTATTGCAATGATTGCTGATACGATTCGCGAAGGAGGAGTCACTATATGATGAATGACAATCGCCGTACATCCGAGTTTGAGGAAAAAATCGTCCAGGTGAATAGGGTTTCCAAAAAAACAAAAGGCGGAAATAAAATAGGATTTTCAGTTTTGGCTGTCGTCGGAGACCGGAAAGGGAAGGTTGGTGTCGGACTGGGCGGAGCTGCAGATGTGAGTTCCAGCGTCAAAAAAGCAGTGAGTTATGCCAAAAAGCATATGATCATAGTTCCGATGAAAGGGACGACGATTCCTTTTGAGATATATGTGAAACTCGGAGCGGCAAAAATTATACTCAAGCCTGCTCCCCCTGGAACAGGAGTCATCGCAGGAGGAGCCATCAGGGCTGTTGTAGAGGCAGCGGGAGTGAAAGATATTGTTTCGAAAATTTTGGGTACGAAAAATCAAGCATCCAACGTGTATGCAACGATTGAAGCATTGAAACAATTAGGCGAAAAGGGCAAACAACGGATGATGCATAGAGAAAATAAAAGATCGTAAAATAATTAGTTATATTATGTTATCTTGTCATTCCCGCGAAGGCGGGAATCTAGAGTTAAAAATATATTATTTCTGGATCCCCGACTAGATCGGGGATGACTCAAAAAAAATGACATTCTATTTTTACAAAATCATATGGTTAAATTACAATTGTTAAAGAAAATAGTATATAAATCAAAAAAGCGTCTTGGCCGTGGTCACGGATCAGGGAAAGTAAAAACCAGCGGCCGGGGAACCAAAGGCCAAAATGCCAGAGGGAAGGTCCATTTTGGTTTTGAAGGGGGACAGCTCGCTCTTACCCGTCGCTTACCGTTTTTGCGTGGGAAGAAGAGAAATAAAAGCATCACCCTCAAACCAACACCCATTGAAGTGTCTCGTTTAGGAGTGTTTCCAAAAAACACGCTCATAAATCTTCAGGTTCTGAAAGAGAAAGGATATATCAATTCTCTCAAGGAAAATGTCAAGATTCTTGGAAGCACACAAGCTCTTGAGGTTCCGCTCCGCGTTGCAGTACCGGTTTCAAAAAGCGCAAAAAAGGCAATTGAAAAGGCCGGCGGAACGATAGAGATTGAGAAATAAAAGAGATGCGTGTACTCTAAATACATGAATACCATCCTGTCTCCACTTATTACAAGTTGGAAAACGCCCGAGCTTCGGAAAAAAATACTCTTCACTGCGTTTCTTTTTGTGGTCTTCCGGTTGTTTGCCCATATACCCACTCCTGGTGTAGATACGACGAAACTCGCTCAGTTGTTTTCCCAAAACCAATTTTTAGGGCTTTTGGATATTTTTTCCGGAGGGACACTGGTAAATTTTTCCGTCCTGGCACTCGGTATCAATCCTTATATCAATGCTTCTATTATCATGCAGCTTCTTACTATTGTGTTTCCGGTTCTGGAAGAACTGCAGAAAGAAGGAGAGTTTGGACGGGAAAAGATGAACCAATATACGCGGTTAATTACTGTTCCCTTGGCAGCTTTTCAGGCCATCGGCATGTATGCACTTCTGAAAAATCAGGGCATTGTCTCACACACTGATCCTCTTACCATTATCACGGTTATCGTCACGATGATAGCAGGGACAATTCTTGTCATGTGGCTCGGAGAACTTATTACGGAGTATGGCATAGGGAATGGTATATCGCTTCTCATATTTGCAGGAATCGTAGGGAGGATGCCTGTTTCGTTAGGGCAGATGTTGGCAAGTTCCACTGCTGAATCAACGATGAATATGTGCGTCATGGGAGCACTTGGCGTGATCGTTGTGGCAGCGACTGTCTATATCAATGAAGCGGTGCGGAGGATCCCGGTGCAATACGCCCGCCGGGTACGGGGGAATAAAGTATATGGCGGCGGGACATCGTACCTTCCGTTGCGGGTGAATCAAGCCGGTGTCATCCCGATCATCTTTGCCGTATCTATGGTCCTTATACCGTCTCTTATTGGCGGATTCTTGCAGCAAGTGCAGCAGCCGGCGTTGGTTGGTATCGGTAAATTTTTGACCTCTGCATTTAACCCAAACGGCGTATGGTATAACGTCATATATTTTGTGCTTGTTATCGGATTTACGTATTTTTACACAGCGCTTACCTTTAATCCGGCAAAAATCGCAGGGGAAATCCAAAAGTACGGCGGGTTTATTCCTGGAATCCGGCCGGGGAGTCCTACTGCATCGTATCTGAATTACATCCTTACCCGGATTACGCTGGCAGGTGCGTTATTTTTGGGAATTATTGCAATATTTCCTTCTCTTGCGAAAGGAACCACGGGTATGGCAACCCTATTAATAGGGGGAACGGGCGTTCTCATCGTTGTATCTGTTGTCCTTGAAACCGTGAAAGCATTGGAAGCGCAGCTGGTCATGAGAAATTACGATGGATATTTGAAAGAATAGCACGTAGATTGATGAGCACATGATTTAAGACGTGATGAGCACATGAAAATTGTCTCACGTGCTAATCATATATTTTCCAATCATGTGCTCATCAAAAACATATGCATATTATATTCTACGGTCCGGAAGGTTCCGGCAAAGGAACGCAGGCCAAATTATTAGCGGAGAAACTGCATTACCCGATTCTTACATCAGGCGACTTAGTTCGTGATGCAGCAGTGAATGATAAAGGGATTATCGGTATTGTCTGTAAACAGTCTCTTGATGAAGGCAAATATGTTGCCAATAGTGAAATGGAAGTTTTATGGAAATGGAGACTCAAAGAAGAAGATGCCAAAGGCGCATGGATCATGGATGGTTTCCCCAGAAACGTCGAGCAGGCAAAATTTTTAGATGACAAAATTGATAAATACGGATATAAAGTCGAGCTTGTGTTGTTTTTGGAAGTTCCTGAAGACGAATCAATGAAACGGCTTCTTGCACGAAGCAGACCCACTTTTGCCGGAAGTTCGGAAAATCATGATTCTATTGACCGGATACAAAACAGATTAAAATTGTATAACGAAGCAAAAAAAGACCTGCTTGCCTATTATCGGAATCAGGGAATTTTAGTAGAAATTGATGCGAACAGGCCCATCGAAGATGTGCATGAAGACATCATGCAGATTGTGCAAAAAAAATAAATGAATACCGGCAATACCTCTCCCTTACAAATTGCTATTGATGGCCCCGTTGCAGCTGGGAAAGGTGATATCGCCTCCCGCCTTTCGAAGCTTATACATCTTTCCTATATAAACACCGGAGCGATGTACCGTATGCTGGCTCTTGCCTGTATTGAACGGAACGTGCAGAGAAAAGATGAACCCCGTGTTCTGGAAGTTCTTCATACCGTGCATATAGATCTTCAGCCTCCGGATATACATTCACAACAAACATACAGAGGCCTTCTTGATGGGAAAGAAGTTACGGATCGTTTGCTTGATCCGGATGTAGCGCAGGGATCATCCGATGTTGCTACATTACCCTTGGTTCGGAAAGAAATGGTGGTGTTGCAAAAGCAGATGGCTGTTGGAAGGCGTGTCGTCATGGAAGGGCGTGATATTGGCCTGAGAGTTTTACCTGACGCTCAACTAAAAATATATTTGACAGCATCGCTGGAAGAACGGGCAAGACGAAGACACGATCAGTGGATGAAAAAGGGGATTCATAAATCCTTTGATGAAGTATTGATGGAAACGAAAATAAGAGATAAACAGGATATGGGACGGAAAACAGATCCATTACAGAAGCTCCCGGACGCGTGGGAATTAGATACAACAGGTTTGACGCAGGAGCAAGTGATCGCAACGATAATCAATAAACTGGAAGAGAGGCATCTTTTATGATCGATATAAAAACAAAAGAAGAAATTACAATCATGCGGGAGGGCGGGAAGAAATTATGGAGTGTCCTCCGGAAACTTCTTTTGGAGTCAACGGTTGGCGTTTCTCTTCAGACTCTCGAAGATCATGCACAGAACTATATTAAAGAAGAAGGAGCAGTCCCGTCGTTTTCTACCGTGAAAGGATACCAATGGGCGACGTGTTTGTGTATCAACGATGAAGTGGTACATGGAATTCCTTCGCCATATATATTGCAGGAGGGTGATGTTTTAACAATTGATATTGGCTTGATCTATAAAGGATTTCATACGGATACCGCATGGACGAAGATCATTCAAAATCAAAAAGCAAAACTCAAAAATCAAAAGTTAGAGCACATTCCCTGCCTTGCCGGCAGGCAGGCCGGAATTAAAGAAGTTCCAATTCCGGGAATGGAGAGTACGAGTTTTGAAGAAAAACAGAGGTTTTTGAAAATCGGTGAGGAGACGCTGAAGAAAGCGATTAGTGTAGCAAAAGCAGGGAATCGTGTTGGAAATATTTCGGAGGTTATTGAACAATCGATAACGGATGCCGGGTATTCTGTCGTCCGGTCTCTCACTGGCCACGGCGTCGGGAAGACGCTTCATGAGGAGCCGATGATACCGGAATATCTGGATAAACCATTGGAACGGACCCCGCTTCTTACCCCCGGGATGACCATTGCCATAGAAGTCATTTATGCTCAGGGAAAAGGTGCCATCGTATATTCCCGGGACGACGGGTGGACATTAGCTTCAAAAGATGAATCCTTGACTGCGGTTTTTGAGCAAACCATAGCGATCGCAGAAGAGAAAACATTCGTGTTGACCGGAAGCTAGAATTACGGTACAATAAGGAAATTGAATTTGAATCAGGAAGAAAATGAACCCAAAGCCATGCAGATGGTCATGGTTAGTGTTCTTTTTTTGTGTTTTTTCTTATGACGCACCAAGGAAATATTGAGGTAGACGGCGAAGTAACGGAATGTTTACCGAGTACTCTCTTTCGGGTGAAACTAGCAAACGGAAGAATTGTTCTTTGTCATTTGTCAGGAAAAATGCGTCTGCATTTTATCCGTATTTTACCCGGTGACCGGGTAAAAGTAGAAATGACACCGTATGATGCGACTAAGGGGAGAATAGTATTTCGCATGAAATGAAGAGATGAGCACATGAGGAAGAACATGATGAGCTCATGAGCATAGTCTCACGTACTAGTCATGTCGTTTTTAATCACGTGCTAATCATTGTATGAAAGTTCGAGCAAGTGTAAAACCAATGTGTGATAAATGTAAAATTGTCCGGAGAAAAGCTCGGGTATATGTTATTTGTGAGAACCCGAAGCATAAACAGAGACAGGGTTAGAAGAAACCACAAATCGCAATGTCCAAATCACAATGAAAAACATTGTTGGTCATTGAGTTTTGTGATTTGAGATTTATTAAGTATGACGCGTATTTCAGGAGTAGATATTCCAGCTGAAAAACGTCTTGATATAGGTCTTACCTATCTGTATGGTATTGGCCGGTCTAATGTAGCTATTCTCTTAAAAGAGGTTCAGATGGATCCATCCCGGAGAGTGAAGACGCTGACTGATGAAGAAGTGAGTAAAATTGCCAAAGCGATAGATAAAAATTTTCGGGTAGAAGGAAACCTCCGTCAGGAGGTTTCTGCAGATATCAGGCGTTTGAAGGAAATTGGCTCATACAGAGGGACGCGGCACTCAAAAAATCTTCCGACGAGAGGTCAGCGGACAAAATCCAATGCGCGTACAAAGCGGGGGAAGCGCTCAACCGTAGGCGCTCAGAAGAAAGACGATCGTATTAAGCAGGCGGAAACAAAGACAGCAAGTTCGGAAAAGAAATAATAATCGATGCGAATATACTAATGTATACGAATATATAATTTTATTTGTATCATTAGTATCAATTCGTATATTAGTATCGGCATACTATGGCACAGACGAAACAAAAATCAGTTGTCGAAAAAGGAAAAGTGTATATTACCGCAACATTTAACAATACGTTGGTTACTGTTACGGATGAAAAAGGCAATACGCTTTTCTGGGGTTCTTCCGGTCTGGTAGGATTTAAAGGAGCCCGCAAGGCAACACCGTACGCAGCGACCACAGCAGTAGAAGTGGTTGCCCGGAAAGCACAAGAAGCAGGACTGCGGGAAGTAGAAGTGTTTATTAAAGGTCCGGGATCAGGCAGGGATGCAGCGCTCAGAGCGCTGAAAGCTGTCGGACTTCACATTACGCTTATTGCTGACGTTACGCCTATTCCGCATAACGGGGTAAGGGCAAAAAAGAAAAGAAGAGTATAACAAATCATAAATCACAATGTCCAAATCACAACATTGGTCATTGAGATTTGAGTTTTGAGATTTATTATTATATGGCACGTTATACAGGACCAAAAAACAGATTAAGCAGGCGCGAAGGCGTTGATCTTGGCATGAAAACCATTGGATCTCATGCACATGCAGAGCTTCTGAAACGTCTGAATATCATTCCGGGACAGCATGGTGTACGGGGAAGGAAGAAGGTGTCTGATTACGGGGTACAACTGCGGGAAAAGCAGAAAGTCAAACGCATGTACGGGATGCTGGAGAGGCAATTCAGAAAATTTTTCCGGAAAGCGAAAAAATATAAGGGGAATACCGGGGAACAATTCATCCAATCCCTGGAAAGAAGGCTGGACAATACACTCTATCGTTTAGCTCTTGCTCCGACCCGCGCGAGCGCTCGACAGCAAGTATCCCACAGGCATGTATTGGTTGACGGTAAACTGGTCACCATTCCTTCTTATCAGGTGAAGTCCCAGCAGGTCATTTCGTTTACCGCAAAAGGATTAGAAGTGCCAAGCAGCAAAAAAATGTTGGAAGAAAAAGATGTACAAGTGCCTGCGTGGGTGGAGCGGAAAGGTCCGGTTGGGAAAGTATTGCGTCTCCCCGATAGAACCGATGTGACAGATGATATCAATGAACAATTAATAATTGAATTTTATTCCAGATAAGGAAGGAGAACTATTTATGATTCTTGAACCAAATTTTTCTATCAACGTCGATAGTGAACGAAGTGATTATGGACGGTATAGTCTTGATCCGATGACTCAAGGATATGGTCTGACATTGGGGAACAGCCTGCGGAGAGTTCTTCTTACTTCTCTTCCCGGAGCAGCCATTTTTTCAGTGAAAATTGAAGGCGTCAAACATCAGTTTTCAACAGTTCCAGGACTGAAAGAAGATATTATTGAGTTTTTACTTAATATCAAAAAGGTCCGTTTAAGTCTTCCGGATTCTTCTCCGGTGACTCTTACGGTATCCAAAAAAGGGCCGGGAGAAATCCGCGCAAGCGATATTCAAACCCCATCCGGTGTGACCATCATCAACCCTGATTTGGTATTAGGGACGCTTGCTGATAAAAAATCAGAGATTGAGATGCAACTTTTTGCTGCCGGCGGATACGGATATGTGACAGCGGAAGAAACTCCGGTACGGGAAGTTGGTGTCATACCGCTCGATGCGCTGTATTCTCCGGTTGTGAGAGTTAATTACAAAGTGGAAGCGACCCGTGTTGGACGGATGACAAATCTTGATAAATTAGTTATTGAGATATGGACGGACGGGACATGCGCTCCGCACCATGCACTGACCGAAGCAGCAAAAATACTTATGTCGTATTTTACACAGGTGTTTGAGCCGAAAGTGAAAAAAGCGGACGAACCGGCAGCAGTCGTTCCAAATGTTTCTGATGAAGTGCTGAAGATGCGCATCGAGGAACTGGATATCCCGACACGGATTGTGAACGCTCTTGCCAATGGCGGTATTGAAACAGTCGGACAATTACTGGGAGCGCCTCGGACAGATCTCATGAAGATCAAAAATCTTGGAGCAAAGTCATTGTCTATTGTAGAAGAGAAATTGAAGGAAAAAGGCGTAGCACTCTCAATATAAGGCGATAGTGCGATGAGCACGTGAGAAAGACGTGATGAGCGCATGAGAAGAGTTTCATGTGCTAATCATGTTGATTTCAATCATGTGCTAATCATATATGAATAAATCAGTATTCGGCAGGAAACTATCCCGTTCCAAAAATGAGCGGAAGCGGTTATTTTCTAGTCTCGTGAGAGAGTTGATTCTCCATGGGACTATTACGACATCCAAAGCGAAAGCAAAAGCAATTCAACCGTTGGTAGATAAACTTATCACGCGGGCAAAAAAAGGAAGCGATGCAGACCGCCGTTTACTTTTAAAAACAATTGCGCATGGATCTGTGGTAGATATGCTTTTTGCTGATGCAAAAGACCGGTTTTCCCAAAGAGTCAGCGGGTATACGAGGATGATAAACATCGGAAATGTGAGAAGTGACGGCTCAGAAGAAGTCGTGCTTTCCTTTGTTGATGAAGCCATAAAAAGAGAACCGGTGACGTATACAGAGAAAGAGACGAAGACGGAGAAGACAACAAAAGAGAAGATAAAAAGTACGAAAGTTGCGAAAGGAGCACGAATTAAGAAATCCTAAGAAGCGATAAATCACGTGCTCATCACGTAGTTTCTTAATCATGTGCTTATCAAATATGAAATCAACAGTCATACCATCGACAAAGGCAAAAGACATTAAGCGCACTTGGCATCTGGTGGATGTGAAAGGAAAAACGATTGGTGCTGCAGCTACGGAAATTGCAGTGAAGCTTATGGGGAAAGGGAAGCCGAATTTTGTTCGGCATTTGGATTGCGGCGATTTTATTGTCGTTATCAACAGTAAACTGGTCGAATCAACTGGTAAAAAAGAAACAAAAAAAATGTACGGCAATTATTCCGGGTATCCGGGAGGATTGAAGGAGAAAGCGCTGTGGCAAGTGCGCAGTGAACATCCCAATGAGATTATCCGTCATGCAGTTTGGGGAATGCTGCCAACCAATAAACTCCGTGACCGTCTCGTTACCCGGTTGTTTATATATCCGGATGCAAACCACCCGTATAAAGAAATGATAAACAATATAAAATGATGAAGTGTGTCATTCCCGTGCCCGCCTGCCGGCAGGCAGGAAGGCGGGAATCCAGTCTCTAGTATAAATGGAGTTTTATATGACCGAAGAAACCAAGCAAACAGTAAAAGCAGAAAAAGGTACAAAAACCGATAAAGAGCAGAAAGTTGTTGCTCCAACCTATTATGAAGCAGTAGGGCGACGGAAGTCGGCTACCGCTCGTGTACGCCTCTATGTCACCAAACAGGAATCCATGACGATTGGTGGTAAAGAAGTGACGAAAGGAAATTTCCTGATCAACGGAAGACTCAGCACGGAATATTTCCCCAGTGAAATCATGAAAAAAATGTTCATGGAGCCATTCCGGACCACAAACACCATGAACAGGTTTATTGTCAGCGTAAAGATTGTGGGAGGCGGACCTCATGGACAACTTGAAGCATTTATCCACAGTGCATCCCGTGCTCTGGTCAAAGTCGATACGGAAAAATTCCGTCCGATTCTCAAAAAGCGCGGATTTTTGACCCGCGATTCCCGTATACGCCAGCGTCGCCAACCCAACACCGGAGGGAAAGCAAGACGGCAGAAGCAATCACCCAAACGGTAATAGAATTCCTTCGTACAAACTATATTCCCTAGAATCTGGCTTGTGGTAGTCGCAGTCCCGTACCAACGCCCCTCGCGCTAGCGAGGTAAGTTTGGTACTGGGACAAGACGTTGAGATAAGTCCCGGGAGCAAGTAAGATTTGTACTGGGAAGTAGACGTCAAAAACAAAGCCCGAAGCGCTAGTTTCATGGCTGCGGTCCCTTAATCTTCTTTACATTCCCCTAAATTCCTTTAGATTCCTTTATAACCTGAGTTACGAAATAGTCGAAGCTAAATCGTATGTCATCCCGAGCGGTATGTGTCATCCCGAGCTTGTCGAGGGATCTTCCACACTATTCTTGTCATCCCGAGCTTGTCGAGGGATCTCGGCATGAAGTGCCGAAACTAAAATTACAAACGCTTCGTCAGGTATCTTGATGGTATATGGCTTTGTCAGACTTCTCTCCCGACTCATGTGATCCATAAGATTCCTGTCTCCTGTTTATTTTTTTTGCTATAGTGATGGTATGGTACGATTCCGGAAAATCCTTTCTAAATATCTCCTTGCCGTCCTTCTCTTCTGTTCCGTTATTTTGAATGCAACTCTATTGGTGAAATTTCAAAATCATCAGTTTTCCGGCGTGTTGGTTATCGGCGTGATTGACGGTGACACATTAGTTTTAGATGGGAAAACTAAAATCCGTCTCCGTGAGTCTGATGCTCCTGAGCTTGCCAATTGCGGAGGGAAAGAAGCGAAAGAATACTTGGAAAAATTAGTCGTTGGGAAAAAAGTCCGGATAGACGAGCAAGTGGGAGATGTCTATGGCCGATCAATAGCACTTGTCTATGTTGGCGATAAATTGATCAATGAAGAAATGCTCGGAAGCGGGTGGAGCAGATATCATCATGACGTATCGACCAAAAATGAAGCATTGAAAATAGCAGCAAATAGCGCAAAAGAGAAAAATATTGGTATATATAAAATGTGTCAGTCGAAAGAAAATATGGAGCATCCTCATTGTACGATCAAAGGAAATATTGATAAGAACAGCGACGCGCGGAATTATTATCTCCCAGGATGCGCCCAATATGAATTTACGATTGTCGAAAAAGACATCGGTGAAGATTGGTTTTGTACTGAAAAAGAAGCCCAAAAAGCTGGTTTCATAAAAGCCAAAACCTGCCCGTAACCTCCTTTAACTACCCTTAAATCGCTTTAAATTCCCTTACATTCCTCTAAAAAGTTATTCGTCTTTCTGAACTGTAAAAATACCACATTATTTCGCATATGCGAAATAATGTGGTAAATAAAAAGAGAATAATACTAAGTATTAAGATGGATATTTTAAATAATATTTTTTCGGTTCCATTTCTTCACGAATAATAATTTCTATTTTGGATTTTACCTAGAAATTTTTTAATAGTCGTATTGTTTTAAGAATAGAATTAGTGTTAGGATATAATCTATATTTATGAATGATAGAGGTTTTGATCAATCAGGAGTAAAACAGAGTGAATTAGATTTATCTGCTTCAAAAGCACACACTGAGCGATCGACTCCTAAAAACGTCAGATATATTAATTACAAATTATTATCTGGAGTTGAGTTTTCAGGAGAACCTGTAGTGCCAAAGATTTTACGAGAAGGTCAAGATGAGCTTGGTGGTTTTTTTAAAGTTGAAGAGTTACAGGGAGAAGATTTGGCAGATTTATTACGCGATCAATCTCTAGGAGCAAAAGTAAAGATGGAAGTAGTACTTCATGTTGTAAAACAATTGCAGTCAATAGACCAAGCGGGGTTTGTTTTGTTTGATAGGAATGCGGATAATATTCGAATTATTAGTATGAATAAGAGAATCTCTACTCGACAAATGGATATTGAAGATATGTATGATAAAGATACTGATGCTGTCTATAGTTTATCTCAAAGTAAATATGAAGATATGATCCAAAGGTTGAAAAAAATGGGAATTGATATATGGTTACCAAGCGTAAATAGATTTGCTCAAAACGTATGTAGTTTGTTAAATGAACCAGCTCCTGCCAGGGCAATTATTTCATCATATACAGATATAAGGATTATGCCGACGAAAAAAGATGTCCTTGGTGATTTTTCCGATGCGTTATCAAAAGCGATAGAAGCGCTACATGAATAAAATAAGGTTTATTTTTTGTGTGGGATTTTTGTCGGGGTAGGCAGACTCGGACTGCCAGCCTTTCGCACCCCATGCGAACGCGCTACCAATTGCGCCATACCCCGTTTTTAGTTATACGATATATGAAATGAGTTATGCGATAAAGATATATGCATAGCTTCGTTTGTATTCTATCATATTTTATGAGACACTAAATCTGTGGAAATTGATTTTACAAATCTTGATGTTTGGAAATTGTCACATGAATTAATGCTTGATGTTTATAGTTTTATTAAAACGTTGCCACAAGAAGAAAAATATAACCGTATTGATCAATTAAGAAGATCAGCTTCCTCAATACCATCCAATATTGCAGAAGGATGTGGCAGATATTATTATCTTGAAAATGTTTCTTTTTGCAGAAAAGCAAGAGGGTCATTATTTGAAACAAAGAATCATATCGTTGCTAGTCGTGACTTGCATCAGGCAGATGAAAAAATATGCGATAAGTTAATTGAGCAATGTGATACAATCAGAAAAGTTTTAAATGGATATATTCGCTATTTATTAAAACAAAAATTTGGGAGTGAGGAGTAGTATTTTCTCATTAACTCATAACTCATTTCTCATAACAATCCTGTCCGGAAAGTGAGATTTTATGACCAATCAAGCTGATGCGAAATTGACTGCGATCCGCCTTGCGATGGAACAAATCGAGAAACAGTATGGGAAAGGTTCCATTATGCGTCTGGGCGAGCAGGCGGGTGTGAGAAACGCCATTGATGTGATTTCCACAGGCATTCTCCCGCTGGACCTTGCTCTTGGCACAGGCGGGCTCCCGCGAGGAAGAATCGTCGAGATTTACGGACCGGAAGCATCCGGGAAAACAACCGTGTGTCTTTCAACCATTGCTGAGGCGCAAAAACTTGGAGGGACCGCAGCATTCATTGACGCAGAACATGCGCTTGATCCGCAATGGGCGCAAACCCTCGGTGTGAAACTGGATGATCTCCTTATCTCTCAGCCGGATACCGGTGAACAGGCACTGGAAATCGCTGAGACGCTTATCAGAAGCGGAGGGGTGGACGTCATTGTCATTGATTCAGTGGCGGCCCTTGTCCCGAGAGCTGAGTTGGAAGGAGACATGGGAGACAGCAGTATTGGCGTGCAAGCCCGCCTTATGTCTCAGGCACTCCGCCGGTTAACTGCGGTTATTTCCAAATCAAAAACCGTCGTTATCTTTACCAACCAACTCCGGCAAAAAATCGGCGTCATGTTCGGCAATCCCGAAGTGACTTCAGGAGGTATGGCACTGAAGTTTTATGCAAGCGTCCGGATGGACAGCAGGAAAATTGAATCGCTCAAGGACGGAGATAAAGTGATCGGCAGCCGTCACAGGGTGAGGGTTGTGAAAAATAAAGTATCACCGCCGTTTCGGGTTGCTGAATTTGATGTGATGCATGCAGGCGTTTCCAAGGAAGGAGCGCTTATTGATGTTGCTTTGGAGTTTAACATTCTTTCTAAATCCGGAGCATTTATCAAACACGGGACGCAAATCATCGGTCAGGGGAAAGAGGCAGCGAAACTCTTTTTGAAAGAAAATCCAAAAGTTGCTAAAGAGTTGCATGATGCCATATGGAAAGTCGTCAATTCAGGGACAGTGCAGTCCAAAGTTGAGATCGGTGTTGAAGAAGAATAATATATCTGTCATCCTGACCCGCCGACTGGCGGGGAAGGATCCCATCGGATGCGAAAAAACGCATAGGATTCTTCACTTCGTTCAGAATGACAGTTAAATAAATTCATGGATGATGAAATTTATCAGCGTCTCCTGGGATTTGCATTGAATTTTGTTTCTATCCGCCTGAGAAGCGAAAAAGAAATCCACGATTATATTTTAAAAAAAATTGAGAAGTGGAAAATTTCTTCTACGTTTCTAGAAAAAGTTGTAATCCGCTTGACTGAGCTTGGCTATGTTGATGATCTGAAATTCGCCCAGGCATTTATCAGTTCCATGAACAGGTCCCGTCCAAAAGGCAGGATGCGGATCCGTCTGGAACTCCAGAAAAAAGGAGTCAGCCGGGAAGCAATTGAGATGGCCCAGGGACTTCTTCAGGCTGATGAATGCTATACGGATCGGGATTTGGCCAGAAATACCGCTCTGAAGAAGCTGAGAAGCCTCCAACGGTATGATCCGGTGAGCCGGAGGACAAAATTGTATAATTTCCTTGGCAGACGCGGTTTTGACCATACGACTATTTCCTCTGTCATTGACGAACTATCCCCAAAAGGACTACAATAAGAGCTATAAGAAATGGAAAAAATCCTTTCTTTTTTGAAGCAACTTGGATATCCAATACTATGCAATTTGTAGGAATTTTTTTACCAAAAAATTATAGAAATTCTCCTACTGTAACCTCATAATCAAGAGGCGGATTCCTTTTTGTCTTCAAATACCTATTATCAAAAAATGTCATTTTGATTCTGATGCTACGTCGGGACCCGGGATGACATGTATCAAATGAATACATAAGGAGGATATATGTTTGACGTACTAAAAACATTATCGGGTTTAGTGAAGGTAAAAAAAACAAACCGGGTGCATAAACCGGAAAAACTGCATAAAGAGGAAGTAAAAAAAGTTCAACCGCAGGCGTTTACCTCGACAGTGAAAGAAGAGAAATCCCCGCAAATAGAAAAAACGCGCATTGAGGCAGAAGCCCAACTTGCTCTTGCACAAGCCAAAGCGAAAGAAATGCTGTATGAAGCGAAAGATGAGGCTCTGCGGATTCGGAGGGATGCCGAAGATGAAATTCATAAAAAACTTGAAGCCTTAGATCGGAGAGAAGGAGCATTTTCAGAACGGGAAAAATCTATTCTGGAAAAAGAATTGAGTGTTCAGAAGCTTGTGGGAGAGGTAGAAAAACTGAAAAAGGATTGGTTTGAAAAGCTTGAGAAGATTGCCCATCTCACGCTTGATGAAGCGAAGGAAATAATTGTTAGACAAGTGCGGGAAAAAGAAGCAGGGATGATAGCCAGAGAAATAAAAGAAGCGGAAATCAAGGCGAAAGAGGAAGCGGATGTCCAGTCAAGGGAAATACTGGTAGATGCCATGCGTCATGGCGCGACAGACTATGTCGCAGAGTATACCGTGTCGACGATCAAAATAACCGATGAGGATATGAAAGGCAGGATTATCGGAAAAGAAGGACGGAATATCCGGGCGTTTGAGACAGCTACAGGAGTGGATGTAGATTTGGATGAAGAAGGAGTGATCCGGCTTTCCTGTTTTGATCCGGTGAGGCGTGAAGTGGCCCGTGTGTGTCTTGAACGACTTCTTAAAGACGGAAGAGTCCAACCGGGACGGATTGAAGATGTTGTTACAGAGGTCAAAAAAGAGCTTGACCGCATCATGTTTGAGGAAGGACAGAAATTGTGTCATGCAGTAGGCGTATACAATCTTCCGTCCCCAATCGTTGCACTCCTTGGAAGATTTAAGTACAGGTTTTCGTATGGGCAGAATATGATAGCCCATACGCTTGAAGAAACGAAAATTGGTATTGCCATAGCAAAGGAAGTAGGAGCTGACGCTAATGTCGTGCGCCTGGGTTGTCTTCTCCACGACATAGGGAAAGTCATTACTGACAAAGAAGGAAGTCACGTAGAGTTGGGTGTTGAGTTTTTGAAAAAATATGGACTTCCAAGCCGGGTTATTGATTGTGTTGCACAGCACCATGAGGATACACCCTTCAGTTCTGTTGAGTCAGTCATTACCTATATTGCCGATGCAATTTCAGGAGGCAGACCCGGAGCGCGGTATGAAAATTATGATGAGTATGTGAAACGTTTGAAAAGTCTGGAAGAAATTGCCAAGTCTCACGCAGGCGTGAAAGAGTCGTTCGCATTTCAAGCGGGGCGTGAACTTCGTGTCATCGTTGACCCTGGGAAGGTGACAGATGCAGAGGCAGTCGTCATGTCTCAGGAGCTGAAAGAAGAAATAGAAGGGAAAGTGACATTCCCGGGACAAATAAAAATTACGGTTGTCCGGGAAATCAGAGCAGTTCAGACAGCTAAATAAACGTAAAGTCATCCCGCGCGTATCTGTCATCCCGAACGAAATATGTCATCCCGAGCGGAGATGTGTCATCCCGAGCCTGCCGAGGGATCTTCCAAACAAACAGTAGTGTCATCCCGAGCCTGCCGAGGGATCTTCCACACTATTCTTGTCATCCCGCGCGGAGCCGAAGTCGAATAATAACCATTTCGTAATTCAAACTGATTTTGAATGTAAGTAAAATATCGCATCTCCATGCGATATTTTTTTTGATATATTGACACAGCAGTCCAAACTCTTTATCTTTTCGATTAGAGATTGTTTGTTCAGTCTTTATTTAAAAATTATCATTCTCTGCCCAGGGGGAGGTGAGTAAAAATATGACCAAAGCAGACCTCGTTGAGGTAGTCGCAAAAAAAGCAAGTTTAACGGCCAAAGCAGCCCGTGAATCCGTAGTCGCAGTTTTCGGCGCTATCACTGATGCTATGAAAAAAGGTGATAAAGTCGTCGTTACAGGATTCGGGACATTCATGGTGCGCTCACGGAAAGCTCGAACTGGGAGAAATCCGCAAACTGGGAAACCCATTCAGATTCCGGCTCGGAAAACCCCTGGGTTTACAGCAGGGAAAGCATTGAAAAAATCTGTTCGATAATTTTTTGTTTTTCAGGATAAAAAGGAGAACTTCCGTTCCAAAGACGGAGTTTTCCTTTTTTCGTGGTATAATAGGTATATGGATAAAAAGACGGCTCCAACACGAGGTCGGATTATGCAGGTTGTTGAAGTAGAAGAAAGCGACGCTTCGAAGCAGAAAGTTGATGTTTCCGTACCTTCTGAGATTGTCAAAAGCGAAGAACCTTCAAGTCTTCCGTTTGAAGAAAAGCCTGATATTGCTTCTGCTTTTGCAGCTCCGATAGACGCCGTAAAAGATGAGCCCTCCATCCCGCCAAAAGAAATATATGAGCCCGTCTCGCCTTCTGATGTACAAAAAGATATTCCACCGTTGAAAACAGAGGATAAACGGGATATTGTTTCCGAACTCTTCGAACCCAAAAGGGAAACCGTGAGTTATCCTGATATATCACTGGACAAAAAACCATCCCGGTTTGGGTTTGTCATATGGGTTATTGTGCTCTTTGCGGTTGTTGCCCTTATCGGCGGGGGACTGCTTTTTTTCAAGAAACAATCTTCTTCCGCTGAGATCCCAAGCGCTGATGTTTCTCCGACACCCACGCCAATAGTATTGGAAACGGAAACGCCGGAAGTAAGTTCTCCAAGCGGTTCAAAAAGTTCTCTCACCACGACTCCTTCTAAAGCTGCTTCTCCAACAGCGGCACCGAAGAAAACAGGGTTATCAATACAAGTCCTCAACGGAAGCGGAAAAAGCGGGGCAGCGACAGCGATGAAAAAATACCTCGAGGAAAAAGGATACAATGTGGTGGGAACCGGAAACGCAAAAAATTTTGAATATGAACAAACGGAAATTGTTATTAAATCAGATAAAAGCTCTTCACTGGATAAATTGAAATCTGATCTTTCCGGGAGTTATACAGTAGGAAGCACATCAGCAACCCTCGAAGCATCATCAACTTTTGATGCACAAGTGATTATCGGAAAAGAATAAATTCTTCCATCGTTTCGTCGTAATTTTGAACTTGTTTAAGGCGGGCTTCACCTCGCCGTAATCCTGAGTTTAAGGCGGGCTTCACCTCGCCGTAATCCTGAGTTGAAGGCGGGCTTCACCTCGCCGAAGTTTCAACGTAGGTGGGTAAATTCCTCTAAATTCCTTTATAGTCCTTTTATTTGGTACAATGCGCGTATGAAATACTACATTCAAACATTCGGCTGCAGCGCTAATGTAGCAGACAGCCAGCGGATTGCCGGATACTATAAATATCGCGGATGGACAAAGGCACGTTCCCTGAAGACTGCTGACGAAGTAGTTATTGTGACCTGTATGATCCGTCAATCAGCGGAGGACCGTGTAACAGGGTTGGTAAGAAATATTGGGAGATTGAAAGAGAAGGGGAGGAAGATCCATATTATTGTGACCGGCTGCATGACCGGGATGGCAATTCGGGATACGACAGGGAAGCTTTTGAGAACCCTAAAAAAGAGAATGCCCGCGGTCGATGAGTTTGTGCCGATTGAAGATATCGGATTTACTCATCCGCATATCCGATCTGATAAACGCCATGCGCTGGTTTCCATATCCAATGGGTGTAATAACTTCTGCAGTTATTGCGTCGTCCCGTATAGCAGGGGGAGGGAAGTGAGCCGGCCGTTTGAAGAAATTGTTAAAGAATGTCAGGAATTAGCTGAACGAGGATATACATCTCTTACTTTGCTTGGGCAGAATGTGAATTCGTATGGAAGTGATTTTTTTACAGAAGGCGCACACTGTCATCCTGAGCGGAGCGAAGCCTGCCTGCCGGCAGGCAGGGATCTCCGTGGGGATTCTTCTCCCGACCCAGTCGGGGTCAGAATGACCTCTAAGAAAAAAATTACCTATGTCAAACATCTGGGGAAGATGAGGATCCCGACCTTATTTCCATATTTACTTGATGAAATATGCAAAATTAATGGTATTACTCATATTGATTTTCTTTCCAGTAATCCATGGGATTTTTCTGACGAGTTGATTGATGTTATTGCCAAAAATCAAAAAATTGCACGACTTATCCATCTGCCGGTTCAGTCAGGAGATGATGAAGTATTACGAAATATGAACCGGTGGTATACGGCAAAAGAATATACGGATCTTATAGAAAAAATCAGAAGTAAGGTACATGGGGTAACGTTTTCTACGGATATTATTGTTGGTTTTCCCGGAGAGACGGAAGAGCAATTTCAACACACTGTGGATTTATGTAAAAAAGTTGGATTTGTAAAGGCATACGTTGCTATGTATTCGGATCGGCCCATGACAGAGGCACATAAGAAATTTCCCGACGCACTCTCCTACTTAGAAAAAAAACGTAGATGGGGGATACTGGAACAATTAATAAACAAATCCGGCAAATCTACAAATAAACAAATGATTAAAAAGTGAAGAACCGTGTTTTTTAAATATTTTATTTGTAGATTTATCATTTGTAGATTATGAAATTACTTATTGTCTGTGGTCCTACTGCAACCGGAAAAACAGCACTGGCAGTACAGCTTGCTAAAAAGTTGAAAGGAGAACTTATCTCTGCTGATTCCAGACAAGTATATAAGGGGATGGACATCGGGACGGGAAAAGATTTGCCTCCAAAATGTCATCCTGAGCCGAGCGAAGCCTGCCTGCCGGCAGGCAGGGATCTCCGTGGGGATTCTTCTCCTGACCCAGTCGGGGTCAGAATGACAATACAATATGGGAAAAAAGATTTTCAATTAAAATCTTTCAATATGAATGAAATTCCGTTGTTGATGATTGATGTCGTTAACCCCGATGAGGAATTCAGTGTATCGCAGTATCAATATCTTGCAGAGAACGTTATTGAAGATATACGGAACAGAGGAAAATTACCAATTGTTGTTGGCGGAACAGGATTGTATATCCAGTCCCTTCTCTCTCCTCTTGAGACGTCGCACATTCCACCTAATAAAAAATTACGGAAACAATTACAGGATTTGTCTATAGAAGAATTACAGGAGCGATTACAGAACGTTGCCCCTTCCTCATGGGATTTGATGAATCAATCAGACCGTCAGAATCCCAGACGACTCGTACGGAAAATTGAAATTGCCCAATATTACTCCTGTCATCCTGAGCGAAGGGATGCAATGAATGACGCATCCCAAGTCGAAGGATCCCGTTCGAATATTGGAGAACTTTGGAATAAGAATGATATTCTTCTCCTCGGTCTTTCTGCTCCCTTCTCTGATCTGTATAAACGTATCGATGAACGGGTAGAAAAAAGGGTTCAGCAGGGAATCATACAAGAAATTGAAGGACTGCTAAAAAAAGGGTATTCGTGGAATCTTCCTTCGATGAATACGTTCGGCTATAAGGAATGGAAAGAATATTTTCAGCTGTCAGCCGTCAGTCGTCAGCTTTCAGATATACAACAGTCAATTATTCAGCGGTGGAAATGGGATGAACATGGGTATGCCCGTCGCCAGATGACCTGGTTTCGGAAAATGAAAGAGATTACTTGGGTTGATATTTCCCAAGACGGATGGGAGGGTAAAGTGGAGACTCTTGTTGGGGAATGGTATACTGAAGAAGTAAGTAATACCTAAGAGATATGCGGAGGGAGTAAACAAAATTTTGTCCGGCTTCACTTGATTGAGACTGTTGCACTTCATGGAGAAAAGAATGCTTGCAACTGAAGACGGATCAAAATTTTCGTTTGCGACCAAAGCATTCCGATGCTACTGATTAGAGTCAGTAGCAAATGCGTGCGGGGAGTGTAAAAAATTTATATACGGCCTCAGCCCGCAAGATAAGGTAATCTAAGAATAGAGTCCAAAAAAAATATGCTCAATAAAATAGAAATTTCCCATCGGACGATTATTTTTACAGCGATATTCATCGCTGCTATTTGGGTGGTGTTTGAGATCCGGGATATCCTTCTTTTCCTTTTCATATCGTTTATTCTTATGTCCGCACTCAGGCCTACTGTGGATGCATTGGAAAAACGCAGGATTCCATCAGTTCTCTCTATTCTTTTTATATATATTCTTGTCTTTGGCGTGTTAGGTGTATCGCTCTTCACTACTATCCCATCGCTCGTCGTTCAGTTTACGCACCTCACGCAAGCCCTTCCGTCATTTGTCACTAAAATTATGCCGTATGGAAATATTGATATCAACGCATTTTCCCAGCAGATTGCACCGCTATCACAGAATTTAGTCAAATTAACGGTGAGTATATTTTCCAATATCGTGACGATTGTCACGGTGCTGGTTTTTACATTTTATTTGCTTCTTGAGCGGAAAAATATCGGACCATTGTTATCCAGTTTTATGTCCGAAGATTTGGCAAAACGCGTGACACGGGTGCTTCTTGCCGTTGAACAACGGATGGGCGCATGGGTACAAGGGCAACTGTTTCTTATGCTTATTATCGGTGTTGCTGCCTATCTTGGGTTATTTGCCCTTCGGATTGAATTTGCATTGCCTTTGGCAATATTGTCAGGACTTTTGGAAATTGTACCCACCATTGGTCCCATCGTTTCAGCAATACCAGCGGTTTTGATAGGGCTTGCTGTTTCTCCTGTGACAGCGCTTTTAACTGTGTTGTTGTATTTTATTATCCATCAGGCGGAAAATACCCTTATCGTTCCGTTTGTTATGAAAAAAAGCGTGGGTTTGCCTCCGCTTTTGACGATCGTTGCCCTGATGGTCGGCGGAAAACTGGCTGGTATTGCCGGAGCAGTGCTAGCCGTCCCAATCGTTCTTATCATCCAGGAAATCATCCAAGAATACGTAGCGAGTGAAAAGAAGTAGCTTCAAAATCCTCTTTTTATGATATACTTGCCTCTAGCGCTGGGATACTGGATCCTCGGGGGGTACCGTCTGGTACTCCCAGGAAAGTCCGGACAGCTACATGACAGAGGACTCCCGGAAACGGGTGACCCCGGCGGAAACGTCGGGGCTGGTGCTCTTTTTCCGAAAGGGAATTGGGACGATTCCTGAACTGACAGGATGAGAGAGTTACAGAGACGAGCAGCATTCCTAACTCTGTGTTCTAACGCAAGTTAGGCAGATATGGTTGCTGTATGAAACGAAACAATCCCACTTGCTGCAACCGACGACTGATCCGTAAAAAACAGTCATGTGTATTGGATCGAAGTATGCGGGCACCGCCGTCAAACGCGGTAGTCGAGTTTGACTCGACACTAGAGAAATGAGGATTGAAAAACAGAATCCGGCTTATTCGGTATTTCAGCGCGTAAATATTTATTATCATTCCCGCCCCTTTATTTGTCATTCCCGCGAAGGCGGGAATCCAGTATACTATTATTTATGGTACGAACATTAGCCAAACAAACCATTGACCATATTGGCGAGGAAATTCAGTTGAAAGGCTGGATTAATGGGAGACGGGATCACGGGAAAATCATGTTTCTGGATCTTCGTGACCGGTCAGGACTGGTCCAGGTTGTTTCTACAAAAGACCTCGGAGATCCGCGAGCTGAGTATTGTGTGGAAATCATTGGGCTTGTTAAAAAACGACCGGATTCGATGGTGAACCCAAAACTCGCAACCGGCACGGTGGAAATTGAAGCAAAAACGATTACTATTCTTTCCACGTCAGGCGAACTCCCGTTTCCTATTGATTCTGATGGGTATGACATCAATGAAGAGGTTCGCTGTAAGTATCGGTATCTTGACCTTCGTCGTCCACGGATGAATAAAAATCTTAAACTCCGTTCCCAGATGACGACGTTCATCAGGAACTATTTAACCAAAGAGGATTTTGTTGAAATTGAAACTCCGATGCTTACCAAAACCACTCCCGAAGGCGCTCGTGACTTTCTTGTACCAAGCAGACTCCAAAAAGGGAAATTTTACGCGCTTCCCCAATCTCCGCAACAATATAAACAGTTGTTGATGGTTGCTGGGCTGGAACGGTATTTCCAGTTTGCCCGCTGTTTCCGGGATGAAGATCCACGGAAAGATAGGGCATATGGTGAGTTTACCCAACTGGATATGGAAATGTCCTTTGTTTCTCAGGATGATATTTTGACGCTTACAGAGGCGATGTTTACGAAAATGATTACGAAAATATTTCCGGAAAAACATATTAGTCAAACGCCTTGGCCGAGAATTCCCCACAGAGAAGCGAAAGCAAAATATGGATCAGACAAACCGGATTTAAGAAAGGATAAAAGCGATAAAGATGAACTTGCATTTGCATGGATTGTCGATTTTCCACTCTTTACCCAGCAGTCAGAAGAAGATTTTTATCACGGGTCGGGAAGTGCGAAATTTGCCCCATCCCACCATATGTTTACCGCACCTCATCCGGATGATATACCGCTTTTAGACACCGACCCCATGAAAGTACGGGGACTTCAACATGATTTGGCACTTAATGGCTTTGAAGTTGGAGGAGGCAGTATCAGGATTCACCAGAGAGAAGTACAGGAAAAAGTGTTTGATCTTATCGGATTTTCGGCTATTCAAAAAAGTCAGTTCACGCATATGCTGACTGCCTTTACCTACGGCGTTCCGCCTCATGGCGGGATTGCACCGGGACTCGACCGGCTTCTTATGACCATTCTTGGCGAGCCAAGCGTCCGGGAAGTCATGGCATACCCTACGTCTTCCTCAGGCCAAACAAGCGTCATGGACGCCCCAAGCCCGGCAACAGAGGAGCAACTCAAGGAATTGGGGATCGTAGTAAAGAAATAATATAATATGGCTCCATGGATAGTTCATCGGGATCAGAAGACTGTCGGTCCAAGAACGACCGCTTCTTCATACGATGGTTTACATTGGATTGGAATAGACGAACGTCTGGATCCCGAAGGAGAATTCGATGTAGATAATCCTGTATTGGGAGATATAGCTAAAGAAATGGGAATACCTCGAGATGATGTAGTAAATAAAATACGTGCGCTTCAAGTAGGAGATGAAATTGATTTTAATCCTGAAAGGTATACTTAATCGCGCAGTTAGCATACATTGTTATTTTTTACTATTATTGATACACTGAATGTATATGAAAATTAAATATTCTGAAAGGTTGAAAAAAATTGTCAATGCTACATCAGAAGTGAATGAAACAAAGAAAAAAAAATTTGATGCGAAGGAATTTCTTAAAATAGCGAGGGAAATTAAAGCAACGTGGAAAAATGAAAATCCTCTACAATACCAAAATTGCTAGTTTACTGAAGAGTCCAAGCTATTTATTCTTTGATACCTCTAGTTTGAATTTGATAATTCAGTATGAGAAGCAATTTGTGGATTTGTTGAAAACTCTTAATGATTCATCTATAGCGTTTACTACGATCCCCTCTGTTTATTTTGAATTTTCCAGAACAGATGATTTTAACGTTTTTATTAAACGGAAGAGTTTTTTTCAATCAATATTGCGTGTTTATCCCATAGAAACTCATTATCAAGAATATAAACACCTTATCCCAATATTACATAAGATAAAAAAGACGGCTAGCTATACGGATTTTTTACTGTATTGTTGTTTATATAAGTTTTCGAATTCATATCTGATAACAGAGAATCATAGAGATTTTACTACTTCATTATTAGATCGCGAACAAATAATTACTGTGGATGGAGATGGTGAACAGATACGAAATACGGCAATATACTCTTTCAATAAAGATAAGTATGAAAAAATTGCTGAGCATATTTTAAAACACTCAAAAACAGATTTAGATGCCTTATAGTGAAAAATGTGTACTTTCGGTAGGAGGGTTGTTATGACTCGGTTTAAAATGATTGCGGACGGATTTGCGTTTTTTATAAAGGACAATAAGATACTTCTTTCCAGACGGTTTAACACAGGACATGAGGATGGAAATTACGGGTTGCCAGCTGGCCACATAGAAGACGGGGAAACGCTAAAAGATGGCGTGTGCAGGGAAATCAAAGAAGAAGTGGGGGTTATCGTTCTCCCAACAGATTTACATCTGGTACACGTGATGCACCGGAAAAAAGAAGATATCCGGATGAGTTTTTTCTTTCTTGCCACTCGCTGGCTTGGGGAGTTCAAAAACATGGAACTCGAGAAATGCGATGATCTCGAGTGGTTTCCATTAGATGACCTTCCTTCAAACACCATTTCCTACATCCGCCAGGCAATTGGGAAGTATCAGAATAATGAACTTTATAGTGAGAGTGGGTGGCCTGCAAAATAGTGTATATCCATCTTACTTAGGTTTGTATCTGTGAAGGAGCGAAAAAGCTGGCTCGCCCCGCTGAAGCTAGGGCGAAGCGGGTTAGATGGGTATATACCGGATCCGAGATGCAATCTGGATTGATATCGGTATATAATAGGCCATTCGTATGCTACAAAAATATAAAGCATGGGTGGAAGTATTTATCCAGAGTCAGAAAGAGAAATTATCGAACTATAGTTTTGGTGCGATATCTGCGGTTATTACAAGCTTGGCACTTATTACGAATCTTGATGTTGGGGAAAGTTCTAAATTAGATCTTATCCGTAGTCTCTGTATTATCGCATTTGCTGATAATATCTCCGATTCCTTAAGTATGCACATCCATCAGGAAAGTATTTTTTCTTCTTTCCGGAAAGTATGGGGTATGACACTGGCCAATTTTTTTGCACGGATGCTGGTCATTGCCGTATTTATCGGTTTTATTACTTCTTTGCCTCCGACCGTTGCCATCATGAGTTCGCTTGTCTATGGGTATTCCATTCTTATTCTTATCAGTTTTCTTGTTGCGCGCAAAAGAAATGTCTATCCCGGGAGGCTCATTGTCGAGCATATCATCATCACTACGCTTGTCCTGGTTCTCAGTAAATATATCGCATACCTTATACAATTGAGATTCTAGTATTCTTTGTATAGAATATAATTCTATGAGCTGGCAAGATGCTATACAGGAAAGACAGGAGTTGGTTTTGGCTAAATAACAAGATATTCTAAGTTCCTTTAAAATCCTCTAGATTCCTTTATATGATATATGAGAATACAATTTTGTAATAATAAGGATTTACTGCCAACTTCTTGTCTTTCACACGGACACAAGGATCATAATTGCAGTACCTGCGTGTATTGGCTTTTACAGGATAAACAGTTTTTTTCAGTGTCTCTTGAGGAGAAACAAAAGATAAAACAAGCGTATTTAAAATATGCAGAGAGTGAAGGATTTGGGTATATCCTTGCTTGTGATGGGAAAGATGTTGTTGGTCTTCTTCAGTTCGGTCCCGTATCAGTATACAAACGAAGTTTGGATTATGGTGCAGATATTACAGATGTGAGTAAGTGGAGGATTGTTTGCCTGCAGGCAAACAATAATTCGTCGGATATAAAACAGAAATTATTAGCATCTGCTATTGATCACATAAAAAAGAATGTGAAGAACGTTAAGCACTTGATAAGTGCACCACATAAAGATAGAACCGTTGAGGGTATTTGTTCCGTTGGCAGCGCAGAAGACTTTCTCGCAGTGGGATTTCAGAATGTCGAAGATTTGAAAAATGATTTTGTGTTGGTCTCACTATCTCTCTGAGATAAATAGGAAACCTATGTTAAATCCCCTTAAAATCCTGTAAAATCCTGTAATTTTTCACTCAAATCATTGTTCCATGGTATAGTTAGTAGTAATGCTTGCCAAAATTCAGTCAGGGGTCGTGGTAGGGTTGACAACCGTGGGAATTACGGTTGAAGTGGATATCTATTCTAAAAGTCTCCCTTCTTTTACCATAGTCGGACTTCCTGATAAAGCAGTTGAGGAAAGTAAAGAACGCGTAAGAGCTGCCATTAAAAACAGTGGAGCTGAATTTCCTGATCACCGGATTACGGTCAATCTCGCCCCAGCTGACCTCCCGAAAGCCGGTCCTATGTATGACTTGCCGATTGCGCTTGGTATTCTTATAGCTTCCGAACAATTCATATTTCCCAAAGAAAGTGCGCTCTATATTGGTGAGTTATCTCTTGATGGAGGCGTCAAACACACCAATGGTGTTTTGCCTCTCACCATGTTTGCGAAAGAAAAAGGAATTCATTCCGTCTTTGTACCGTCAGGAGATGCGAAAGAAGCAGCGGTTATTGACGGGATTACTGTTTATCCGGTTCATTCCCTTATATCGCTTTTTCATCATCTGAATGGATTGGAAGAGATCGTCCCGCAAGAGCACATCGCTTTTAACGATATAGAAGAATCGCAGCATTTCGAATTCGATTTGTGTGACATCCAGGGACAAGAGCAGGTCAAACGGGCGCTAGAAATAGCTGCAGCAGGAGGCCACAACCTCTTCATGAAGGGTCCGCCGGGAGCTGGCAAGACATTGCTTGCCCGTACGCTTCCTTCGATTCTCCCGAGTTTAACTGAATCAGAAGCATTGGAAGTGACCAAAATTTATTCCGTGACGGGTAATCTTCCGCCCGGAGAATCAATTATCAAACATCGGCCGTTCCGCGCCCCGCATCATACTACAAGCAGAATTGGCCTTATCGGAGGAAGTGCGCATCCCATACCCGGTGAAATATCTTTGGCTCATCGGGGAGTCCTGTTTCTGGACGAGTTTCCGGAATTCCCCAGACATGTTCTGGAAAGCTTGCGTCAGCCTATGGAAGACGGCATCGTGACGATTTCCAGAGCTTCCGGATCAGTGACCTATCCGTCTAAATTTATGCTGGTGGGAGCAGCGAACCCTTGTCCGTGTGGCAATTACGGATCTCAGACAAAGCGATGTACGTGTCTTCCCGGTGCTGTTTCCCGTTACAAGAAACGGATTTCAGGACCGCTTCTTGACAGGATAGACCTTCATGTCCATGTTCCTGCAGTACAACCGGAGAAATTGACTTTAGATAAAGGAAAGTCTGAATCCTCTGTATCTGTGCGGACACGAGTACAAAAAGCACGTGATCAACAGTTGACGCGATTCAAGAATTTGCATATTTCCTCAAACGCCGAGATGAGTACAAAAATGGTAAAGGAATGGTGTCCTCTCTCTGAGGATGCCATGAAATTCATGCGTCAGGCGATTACGCAATATTCCCTATCAGCGCGTAGTTTTTACCGTATGATAAAAGTTGCCCGGACGATAGCGGATCTTTCGGGAGAGAAAGATATTACGATTTCCCACATAGCAGAAGCGCTTCAATACCGGCCGACGGAAGAATAGCCCTCCAAACCAAAAACCCCATCATATGATGATAGGGTTTTGTAGGCAGTTCCCGACGGAACCGTCGGGGTAAAAATTCTTAATTAAAAATTCATTATCCGCCGATTTTGAACATGCCGGTTCCGCATTTTGGGCATTTGCCTTTCAATGCCGGTTTCCCATTTTTCAGAGTCACTTTCACTGCATTTGGATCCTCTTGCTTCGCTCTGCACTTCACACAGTACATTGTTGCCATAATTTTTTTCACCACCTTTCGCTAGAAACAGTTTACGAGTTCTACGAGTAAATACTGTTTCTTGCGTCCGCCAATAAACGCTCTTTACGCCGTCTACGAATAGTAGGGAACAGGCGTAAAGTAAGTTATGGCGGACTTATACATATAGTTCTACGAGTAAATACTGTTTCTTGCGTCCGCCAAGGCTTTAGCGTCAGCGGCAATCCACCTTAAATACTAGGTTTCTACCATCTGCGATCTATTTTATCCTGCCACTCTCCAAATAATAATCTGTCCAATAAGGATGCATCCGGTTATTATGAGCGTCGTAATCAGATCTCTTTTAATCGCTGTAAATTCCTGAGGATCCAACGTCACGGCATGGGTATACTCATTTTTTACTGGGGGTGCATGGAATGAGAATTGGGAAGATGGCGCAGTCGGTGTTTGCTGACGGGGAATTTCAGTCACTGGATTTATCGCTTCCGAATGGGACGAAACAGTCGAAAGCTTTCTTCTGTATTCTGCTATGATTTTTTCTTTTTTTGTTTTTTTTGGCATACCAGGTAGTGAAGTTTCGACCTTTGCTTTACGCTGTTGAAATTTTACTGTCCTTTATATACATATAGTACAATTTTTAACCAGATAGCATGCTATTTTCTGCAAAGAGATAAGCGTGTCGAAACTCTACTACCTGGCATAGCCTCAAATCCGATCGTAGGCAGAAGCGTAACACAGGTTATTTCCACTTGTCAATCGGGGTAATCTTCATACCAACTAAAAAGATTATTGACAAAAATTAGATAACTTCGTAGTATGGTGTACACAAAGAGTGTTCAACTTCTTATGTCTATTTTTACGCTTTTTTTCATCGGAATAGTTCTTTGGAATCTCATACTTTCCTTCGTGGTTTTTCGGATGATATCCCATTATAACCGTCTGACCATGGGGATTACCACCCATTCCCTTAAAGAGTCGCTTGAAAAAATACTGGAAGCATATTCTAAAAATAGAAAAGACATTGCCGGCCTTTCTCAAGCGATAGAGAAATTAGAAAAAGACGGAGCAACCCACCTGTCGCGTATCGGCATTGTCCGGTTCAATCCATTTTCCGATACCGGCGGAAGCCAGAGCTTCACGATTGCAATGCTTGATAAAGAAAACAATGGCGTAGTCATGACCTCTCTCTATGCACGCACGGGCAACCGGTGGTATATTAAATATATTAAAGCTGGCAATGGTCAGGATGTCGAATTGTCAAAAGAAGAAAAAGCAGCAGTAAAAAATTCGAAATAGATGATGACGTGTGACAGGTCATCCTGAGTCGTCAGCCGAAGGAAGAAAGGAGCGGAGAGGGACGCATCTCCGCCTTCGGATCACCAGAATAACGACAACAAGTATGAGTGAACAACCGATAGTTCCATCTCAGACAGAAAGGGTACGTATGACAAAAAAGCAAAAACAATTTCTTTTTTTCGGTATTATTGGCATCGCTCTTTATCTGGTTTCTACAGGAATCTCCTACGGCATCTTTTCTTCTCTGGGGAAAACGGCGGTGATACAAAAAACTCCAACGACTCTTGCGGTGCCGACGAAGAAACCTACCAGGCATTTTGCGACTGATGCCTCAGTACCCAAAGACCAGATGTGTCCCCTAAACGGCGAAATGTATACGGCAAAGGAAAAAGAGATTTGGGTCAAACGTCGTCCGCTTGCAGTTATGATAGAAAATCATCAGGAAGCCCGTCCCCAGTCCGGTCTTTCCTATGCGGATGTGGTGTATGAATCGATTGCGGAGGGCGGTATCAGTAGGTTTATGGCAGTATTCTACTGTGGTATTTCCACAGGAAACGTCCTTCTTGCTCCCGTACGCAGCGCACGGACGTACTTTCTTCCATGGGTATTGGAATACGATGCTTTATATAACCATGTGGGCGGGGCAGGGAATTGCAACGATGATACCGTTGACGAGCGGGCAAAAGCACTCTGTCAAATCGACCAATATAGGATCAAGGATATGGACCAGTTCGGTATTTCCTTCCCGACGTGTTACCGCAATTATGATCGATTAGATCATCCGGTTGCTACTGAACACACTATGGTGTGCCAGACTGACAAGCTTTTTACCTTGGCAGAGAAAAAAGGATGGACCAATGTGGATAGTAAAGGTGTAGCATGGGATAAAAAATTTGAGCCATGGAAATTCAAAGACGATGCCAAGGAAGCAGATCGGGGAACAGTGGGCAGTATCAGTTTTGTCGCATGGAAAGGGTATGAGAAAGACTATGGCGTGCAATGGACGTACGATAAAGCAACAAACTCCTATAAACGGAATAATGGCGGATCGCCTCACAAAGATCTTGAAACAGATGAACAGTTGACTGCCAAGACGGTTATCATCCAGTTTGCGAAAGAAACCGGTCCGGTCGATGACCACATGCATCTTCTGTATAACAATATTGGTACCGGGACCGGACTTCTTTTTGAAGACGGAAAATCGGAAAAAATTACGTGGGAAAAAGATGACCGTTCCAGCAGGACAAAATTTATTGGAGCAAATGGCAAGGAAGTGCAATTGACGCGCGGGCAGATATGGGTTCATATGCTGCCGATTGGTACGGTTGTCACGTACTAAATCTGCCGGTACTGCCCCAAAAAAGGATATTTGTATGCCAGGTAGTGAAGTTTCGACACGCCTTTCTCTTTGCCGTAAACAATAGCTATCTGGATATGTATATAAAAACTATAGTATTGAAAGGAAATTGAGTTTTTGACGGCGTAAAACGGCAAAGGTCGAAACTCTACTACCTGGTATGCCTCTTGAAGATATCATCATTTCTCGGGTACGAAGAAAGATGTTGGAATTATTTTTGACTAATCCCGGATCTATTTTTCACGTCCGTGACATCGTCAGAAAAATTTCTGAAGAGATTAATGCAGTGAGGCGGGAACTTGCACACATGGAAAAGGCGGGGATGGTGACGAAAGAACAGCGCGCTAACCGTTTGTTTTACGCATTCCGCAAGGATTACCCGTTATACTCCAATTTATTGGAAATTATTGCAAAATCGACGGGTCTGGGATGGGAACTTATTAAACGGAGAGTAAAATTAGGGAAAGTAAAATTTGTTATGTTTTCCGGACGGTTTATCCGGGGTGTCATTCCAAAGAACGCAAATGATATTGACATCCTTATCGTAGGAAACATTGTCCTTCCGGAATTGACCCAGCTTATCAAAGCAGAAGAAGTGAGACGTGGCAGAGAACTCAATTATACGGTCATGACCGAGGAGGAATTTGATTATAGGAAACGGCGGCGCGATCCGTTTATCGTTGCCATACTGGATGGTTCCCGCGTGATGATACTGGGAGATGAAGAAGAGCTTGTGCATACTTCGTAAAATTTGATACACTCAATCCGATGAAAAAAAATCCGAAAAAACTATTTCTTTTTCTTCTCATTTTAACGATTTTCGTTGCGGTCATTGATTTGCCGGAAAAATTTGTCATTTCAATTCCATGGCGCGGGAGCGTCATACAGAAAGAGATCAACCCTCCGAATATCGACATTGGCATCGGGAGTTTGAGATTTCAAAAAGAACTGAAAACGCATCTGGGGTTGGACTTAGCAGGAGGCATCCATGTAGCCCTAGAGGCAGATATGAAAGAGATTCCGGTAGCTAGCCGCATGGAAGCGCTGGAGTCAGTCCGCCAGGTGATTGAACGCAGGGTGAATTTTTTTGGCGTATCAGAGCCGGTTGTCCAGCATGTTCGGAGCGGAGAAACCTACCGGGTTATTGTGGAATTGCCGGGAGTGAATGATATCGAGCAAGCCCTCTCGCTTATTGGAGAAACTGCAAAACTGGAATTTCGTGAAGTGACAGAAAATCAGGAATCAACGCAATCTGCATTTCTTTTCCCGACACTCGCCAATACAAAATCCGTTGACCTCTCGGGAAAAGATCTCAAAAAGGCGACGGTTTCTTTTAACAGCAATAATGGAGAACCAGAAGTCGCTATAGAATTTACTCCGGATGGAGGCAGGAAATTTGCAGATGTCACCAAACGATTGGTTGGGAAGCCTCTCGCTATATTTTTAGATGAAACACCGCTTATGTGGCCCACGGTCAAAACAGAAATTACTGACGGGACCGGAGTTATCTCCGGCGGATTTACCTTTGATCAGGCGAAGCGTTTGACTTTACAGCTGAACGCCGGAGCACTTCCCGTATCTGTATCGGTTGTCGAAAAACGGATTGTGGGGGCGACACTGGGGGCTGATTCTGTTGCCAGGAGCGTACGGGCCGGACTTATCGGACTTGGGATTGTCGCTTTGTTCATGATCCTGAAATACGGATGGCTCGGGGCATATGCTGATATGGCGCTTTTGGTATATAGCCTGCTCACGTTAGCGTTATACCGTCTGATACCAATCACACTGACGCTTCCCGGTATTGCTGGATTTATCCTTTCTATTGGCATGGCGGTCGATTCAAATATTCTCATTTTCGAGCGGTTTCGGGAGGAGTACCGGAAAGGGAAACCGTGGGCAATTGCTATGGAATTAGGATTTGGGAAAGCATGGGATAGCATCCGGGATGCAAATTTTACGACGATTATGACCTCTATTGTCCTTTATAATCCGGGGAATTGGGATTTCCTGCCGACTTCAGGACTGGTTCGCGGATTTGCAGCAACGCTGTTTATCGGCGTTGTCATCAGTCTTTTTACCGGTATCGTAGTGACACGGACGTTTATCAGAGTCCTTTACCGGGGTCCTAAAGGAGGGAAATCATGATACGGTTTTCTAGATATATTTGGTTGTATGTGCTTCTCTCATCTTTTGTCCTTGTCCCGGGAGTTTTTTCGCTGTTCCGTTGGGGGCTCCGCCCTTCCATTGATTTTACTGGAGGAACGGTTCTTGAAGTGATGACGGAGAAACGCATAGAAGAAAGCAGAATACGGGAGTTTGCCAAAAATCATGCAATAGATCTGGTTGATCTGTCTCAGAACGGGAAAAATGGCTATACGTTCCGTATGAAGCCCGCATCTGTGGAGGCGGTCAATGCATTTCAGGCAGATCTCCAAAAATCAACCAGTGGGAAATTTGACGTTCTGAAAAAAGATACGGTCGGTCCTACCATTGGTAATGAATTATTATACAAAACCGTTATGGCATCCATACTGGTCATTATCGCTATCCTTTCCTATGTAGCGTATGCGTTCAAAAGCGTGAAGTTTGGTGTTGCAGCAGTAGCATCGCTTGTCCACGACATGCTGGTCATGTTTGGCAGTTTTTCAATCCTGGGACATTTTGCCGGTGTAGAAGTCGATACGCTGTTTGTGACTGCATTTCTTACGACGATGAGTTTTTCCGTACACGATACGATTGTTATTTTTGACCGGATCCGTGAATATCAGAAAAAAGATCTCAGAACCAACCTTGCGGATCTGAGTAATATAGCGCTTACCGAAACTATAGGGAGATCGCTGGTCAATTCGTTCACGATCATTTTTATGCTTTTATCCCTGGTTCTTATGGGAGGGGTGACAGTCCGGTGGTTTGCCATGGCGCTTCTTATTGGGACAATTACAGGCACATACTCATCTCCATTTATTGCTGTTCCCGTGCTCCTTCTTCTGGATAAACTGGAAAAGAATAAGTAAATCGCGCGCGGATTTTTTTTAAATTCCTCTAAATTCCCTTAAACTCCTCTATTTTTGATAAAAGTAATGCTCGGTCATTTGCCAGTTTTCCTTCATCAACATCTTTAAAAAGTGCGTCCAATGTCTTTCCGATGATGGATCCCGGAGGACAGCCCAGTATTTTCATCACATCAAAACCGTTCACTTTTAAATCTCTGACAGAAAATGGCTGTTTTTGCACCTCAATGAGTCGTTTTCTGAAAAGTTCCATTCTCCAGGATGTTTCCGCAGCTCCTCCGCCTAAGCGGTCACCGGTCCTAAGATCAAGTGCATCGTTTAGATTCTCTATACCCACGTGCCGGATAAATCTCCTGATGGCGCTGTCTGTCTGGCGCTCATCCACGGAAAATTGATGCCAGCGGATAAGGGTAAGAATTTTTTCCGTATCTTTTTTTGAAGTTTTTAATCGTTGGCAGATAGACCGGGCTATCTTCGTACTTACTAATTCATGGTTATAGAAGGTAATGAGACCTGTAGCGTCTTTATGGAATGTTGCTGGTTTCCCTATGTCATGGAGAAGGGTCGCCAGCCGTACTATTGGGTTTTGTGATGGGCAGTATTTCATGGACATGACGGAATGCATGCCGACGTCATAGATGTGGTGCCGTTTGGGGCTCTGCTGGGGAACTTGAAATGAGCTGTCAAGCTCAGGAAGAATATGTTTTAAAAGTTCAGTATTTTTGAGAAGAAGGAGGCCGTCGGATGCATAGGGACTTTTGATAATTTTCAGAAGTTCATCCCGTACGCGTTCAGCGGAAATTTCTTTGATAAGTGACGCTTTTGTTTTGATCGCCTGAAATGTTTCACCCTCGGTAGTGAATCCCAGCTCGGAAGCAATGCGTACTGCCCGCATCATGCGGAGGGCATCTTCCGAGAAACGTTCGAGAGGATTTCCTACAGCACGGATTATTTTTTGTTCAATATCAGCCATCCCGTTATACGGGTCGATAAGCGTTCTCCCGTCGCAGGCAATCGCATTAATGGTGAAGTCTCTGCGTCCCAAGTCTCCATCCAACGTCTTTCCCCAGATAATCGTATCCGGGTGCCTCCTATCGGTATATCCTTCTTCGCTTCTATATGTCGTTATTTCATAAATATCCTCCACCTCTTCTTCCGTATTCTGTTTTCCGTCTTTCGCTCTCTGTCTTCCGTCTTCTGCTTCGCCCGCCGAAGCCTTGGCGAAGGCGGGTCTTCTAATTTTGATTCCTACCGTTCCAAACTGGTTATCATAATAACTATCCGGGAAAAGTTTGAGGATTTCTTCAGGTGTCGCATCAGTCGTGTAATCCCATCCGTGGGTTGGTTTTCCCATAATAGTATCCCGTACGGATCCTCCGATAGCATAGGCCTGAAAGCCATGGTTTTTTAATGTGTTAATGACTGCTTGAGCCTTGGGTGGGAGTAGAATCATAGTATTGTTAATATCTAAATCCAAATATCTAAATCCTAAATAAATTCAAAATTCAAATATCTAAAGTTTAAAACATTTCTTTTTTAGAGATTTGATATTGTTTAGAATTTTGTGCTTAGATATTAGGATTTGTTTCGGATTTCGATATTCGAATTTTGGATTTACCAACGACAGAGTCGTTGGTTCTATGATACCATAGACTTCATGAAAAAATGGAATATGAAGGGAGAATTGAAGGAAAAAGACTCCTCAGGAGAACACATTATCAAATCACTCCTGGCTATTCGCGGAATTACATCGCAAGAAGATACGGAACTTTTTTTTAACCCTCAGCCCCCAGAAACACTTACGTGCCGTGATGTAGGCATTGATAAAACAGCGTTAAAAAGCGTCTGCGTCCGCATACAAAAGGCGATCGATGAGAAAGAATCGATTGTGGTCTATGCGGATTATGATGCGGATGGCATCACCGCTGGTGCTGTTCTTTGGGAAGCCCTGTATAAGCTTGGGTGCCGTGTCATGCCGTATATCCCCAGCAGATCGGAAGAAGGGTACGGGTTTTCAGAAAAAGGATTGGATGCTATAAAAAATGATTTTAACCCGACGCTGGTTATCTCGGTTGACCATGGTATTACGGCAAACCAATATATTGAATATGCCAGGAGGTTGGGGATGGAAGTCGTTGTGACAGACCACCATCTAAAACCGGACAAAGTTCCGGATTGTCTGACGCTTCATACGACAGCGCTTTCCGGCGCCGGCATCGCCTTTTTTCTAGCCAAGGAATTATTGAAGACTGTCATTGCGAGGAAACACGAAGCCCTGCCTGCCGGCAGGCAGGAATCTTTACAATCAGGCAATCAGCAATCAACAATAAGCGATAAAACAATTGGACAGTTAGTTTATGAACTTTTATCCTTATCCGCTATCGGCACGATTGCTGACATGGTTCCGCTCATCGGGCCAAACCGTTCTCTTGCCAAGTACGGGTTGGAAGCATTGAATAAAACAAAGCGGGTAGGATTAATTGCTCTCATCCGGAATGCAGGACTGGTTGAGGGAGAGATTACAAGTTTCAATGTGTCTCATATGATAGCCCCCCGGTTGAATGCCATGGGCAGGTTGACGCACGCTCTTGATGCACTCCGTTTATTGTGCACGACTAGAAAAGACCGCGCTGAGGAATTAGCAGACACCTTAGGGTTAACTAATAAGGAACGCCAACAGATGACCTTGGATTCAGTCATTCATGCAAAAACCTTAGTCGCCCAACATTATGGAAAGAATATGAAAAAGAAAATTCTTGTTGTTTCTCATGAGTCATATAATCAGGGGATTATCGGACTTGTCGCAGGGAAGCTGGTTGAAGAACATTTCCGTCCTGCAGTCGTTATCGCTGTTGGAGAAACGATTTCAAAAGCATCTGCCCGCTCGATTCCGGGATTTAATATTGTTGAGGCAATCCGGAGTTTTCAGGAACTCCTCATTGATGTTGGCGGACATCCGCAGGCAGCGGGATTTACCATAAAAACTGAACACATTACCGTATTTCAGGAAAAGCTGGAAGAATATGCCCAGATAAATATAACTGAGGATATGATGGAACGCACTATTTCGATAGACCTGGAAATACCATTGACGGCAGTAGATGATGCTCTTTGGGAGCAATTGAAAAAGTTTGAACCATATGGGTTGGGCAATCCAGAACCGGTATTTGCTACCCGCGGGGTATCCGTCTCTGATATCCGCCGGATTGGCGCTGAGGGCAAACACCTGAAAATGAAAATCCATCCTCCGTCTCCTGATCTCCGTCATCCCGGTATTGACGCTGTTCAATTTAACGCACCCTCATTATCCCCCCAATCAACCCAATCTCCATTGCCTCCCAAATCTCCCCTATCCACCTTATCACCCTCTGCCGTATCTAGTACTCCCATCGATATTGCCTATACTATCGATATGAACCAGTGGAACGGGAAAAGGAATTTACAATTGAAGATAAAGGATATATCTAAGGTTTAGATCTGATGACTAATGCGCAACGTTTTTTTCCTCGTACTAATATTGGTTCAAAAAGGGTAACATAGCCCACTTGCTTATCCCCATTAAAAACTGGTGCTGTTGGACTTGGTTGTCCATCAGTTTCTGCTAAAACTATGGCTGCATCCCAAAAACAGGGATCATTAAACCCATATTGCTGTCCATCAAATATTTCTCGCGCTGTAGTAGGAGTCATTTTTTGGGTTTCCTTAGCCATAAAAAAACCTCCTTGTGGAAGGAGGTTGAAAGGGAAAAATATGATCCGTTTTATTTCACCATCCAACCTCTCCTTCGGTTAGGAGCCTCGTAATACGATAAAAATGTGTCATTTGTATATACATAAGCAAGATATCTTTTATATCAAACTACTCCATCCTTGTCAAGATTTGAGAATATCCGTACAATAAGGGTTGTTGTAATGTATAGTAAATTGTCATTCTGAGCGCCAGCGAAGAATCTATACCCATCTTACTCAGGTTTGCAACTCCGAAGGAGTGAAAAAGCTGATTAGATGGGTATATACCGATGGATCCGAGATGCAATCTGGATTACTATCGGTATAGATCTTCTAAAATTTTATTCAATAGATATGTATGGCTAAAAAGAGATCTTTTTTCCATTATAAACAGTCAAAAAAGGTATCGTGGCTTGTCCTTCTTGCCGGTTTTTTATGCATTGGCGCTATTATTTTCTTTGGACTATCATATAGTTCGTTTCACTCTCATCCATCACATACTCCCGCCGTTCCCTCTCTTCTTTCCAAGTCTCCGCTTCCGTCTCCTGCGCCGTATCCAACTAATGTAACGGGTGTATACCCGGGAGAGGAAATTACTGCAAGAGGAGTCGTTGTCATGGATGTGGATTCTCATGTGTACGTATACAAACGCAACGAGACGCTTTCCCTTTCTCCTGCGTCCACCACGAAACTCTTGACTGCATTAGTGGCACTTGACGTATATAAACCTGATGATGTCGTAACCATTGCATCAAATTCTGCCGGTGGTCAGGTTGTCGGACTGGTTGCGGGAGAAAAAGTTACCGTAGAAAACCTTCTCTATGGGGCACTCATCCATTCGGGTAACGATGCAGCGATTGCTCTTGCTGAGTTTTATCCGGACGGGATGGAAGCGTTTATTGACCGCATGAATGAGAAAGCCAAAGAGCTGCATATGGAAGAGAGTCATTTTACCAACCCAATGGGATTTGACGGTTCCGAACACAAAGTAACTCCTCTTGATTTATCGTTATTAGCGCTTGCTGCAATTCAAAACAAAACAATTGCCAAAATGGTCGCAATTCCACAAATAACGATATCTGATGTCACCCATACGTATTTTCATAAATTAAATAACGTGAATCAACTGCTAGGGAAAATTCCCGGTGTTGCCGGGATAAAAACAGGGTGGACAGAAGCAGCCGGGGAAAATCTCATCACCTATGTGGAACGGAACGGGAGGAAAATTATTTTTGTCGTCTTACATAGCAAGGACCGTTTTGGAGATACAACGAAACTTATCGATTGGGTGTTTGAGAATTACAGATGGGAGGACGCAATGAATAATTGATAATGCACAATGCACAATAAAAATAAAATTCTCTATTATGCATTATTCATTGTACATTATACATTAATCTATTCCCGTCCATTCTGCACTTACTGCCGGGACATATGCCAGGAACCCATTGTCTCCTTCAAAGACGAAAATCGGTTGCAGATAGGTTTGTGCATCGAGGGAGTCATAATACCCCAGGTAGATTTTCCGTATGACCACATCTTTTTTATCGCCTTTCGGAAATTGTGCGATATATCCGTTTCCGGCTTGTAATTCTTGCCATGCCTGCGTACTGGTTTTTAATGTGTAGGTTGCTGTAGTTGCCGTATCAATAGCCCAGTAGTTGTACAGAAGCTCAAGTAAACGCTTTTTTGCCTGTTTTGATCCTGAATAGATAAAGGTGATCGGCCCTTGATCCGGTGTTGGATAAAAGATTTTCGTACCGGCAATATCTCCCCGGAAGTAATCAATCCGGAGTGCATCTGCCTGGGAATGGCTCGTTGTAGGGATGAGCGTATCCCCTGAATATTTGAGATAGGTGATCGTAGTTGAACCGTCAGCAATATCATCGTGATACAGCTGGAAATTTTGCAGAATTCCTTGAGATTCCAGGAGCGCAGAGTTGGCAAGCGGGACGTCCCGTTCGATGAAAAGCGACGTGTCTTCTTTATATGAGTATGTCAGGGTAAAGTTTTTTGTCACTATATCATACTGGAGTTTCCTCAGGCGTTCTTGGGGATCAGTAAACGTATAGAGATATTTTGATGTTTGCACTGGTTCATCGGTAAATTCCAGTTGTTTGGCAAATTCCTTTGTGTTCGTAAGCCCCAGGAGATTTGGAGGATTTTTTGGCATGAAAAATACCATGGCGGATTCCGAAGCAGGCGGGACATACCCTTCAACAGTTTCCAGACGGTACCGGAGTTCGGGAGATTCCGTTTGTTTTGGAAATTTTACCGCAGTGAGTTTGCCGAATGCATGATTGGCCGGCGTGGGAGCCGGAGGGAAGAGCATGAGCCAAATAGCTGCAAAGATGCCCCAACTCAAGCGGAGGATGATATAAAAAATGAGGCCGAGAATCATCCAGTTAATGGTGCGCCGTGTGTGGAATGCAGTAACCGTAAGGGATGCCATATTAGGAAAAGTATACAGTATCCAGTATTGGGTATAAAGTATCCGGTATTTCAGTTTTCATTTTTTAAATTCCTCTAGAATCCTTTAAATTCCTTTATTTTTCTTCTCGTGGTATCATGACAGTATGAAACCCGTTCGCACCCGTATAGCTCCCTCTCCTACAGGGCTTGATCTTCATATTGGCAATGCCTATACAGCATATATTAATTATATAGTTGCCAAAAAAGCCGGTGGTCAGTTTATTGTCCGCATTGAAGATACGGATAGGACACGGTTGGTTGAAGGATCAGAGCAGCGTATTCTTGCCTCTTTGGATTGGCTAGGGATCCCTCATGATGAAGGGCCTGATATCGGTGGACCATATGCGCCATACCGCCAATCTGAACGCTTGCCTTTGTATAAGAAATATGCAGAAGAGCTAGTTGAGAACGGTCATGCGTACTATTGTTTTTGTACAGCAGAACGGCTCGCTGAGATGAGAAAAAGCCAAGAAACAGAGCATTTGCCCCCTATGTATGATGGACTTTGTAAACAAATTCCTTTGGAAGAAGCGAGAAAAAGGGTTAAAAAAGGTGAGAAATATGTCATCCGTCTCAATGTCCCCGAAACCGGGACAACCACATTTCATGATCTCATCCGCGGATATATATCCTTTGAAAACAAACTAATTGATGACCAGGTGCTTCTCAAATCGGATGGATATCCAACTTACCATTTAGGCGTCGTAGTCGATGATCATCTTATGGAAATTACCCATATTATCCGCGGAGAAGAATGGATTTCTTCAACCCCGAAACACATTCTTCTCTATAAGTTTTTTGGTTGGGAGATTCCAGCTCTTGCCCACGTATCGGTACTTCGAAATCCTGATAAAAGTAAACTTTCCAAACGGAAAAATCCGGTTTGGACTGGCGATTACCGGAACAAAGGGTACCTGCCGGAAGCATTGAAAAACTATTTTTCTCTCATGGCATGGGCGCACCCGGAAGGGAAGGAAATTTTTACTACTGAGGAAATGATAAAGGTTTTTGATATTTCTCAAATTCAAACTACTGCGCCTGTCTTTGATCAGGAAAAGTTGCGCTGGATGAACGGAGAATATCTCCGAAGAAAATCCGATGAGGATCTCATTCATCTGATATGTACCCAATTCCCCCAATTTCCCCAATTACCCCAATTCCTCCGGATTATTCCTCTTGTCCGCGACCGCATGAAAATCCTTTCAGAATTTGAATCGCTTGCGGGATTTTTCTTTTCTCGTCCAATTGCATTTGAGCGACCTTTAAAGGAACAACCCTTAAAGGTAGGAAAAGAAGCGTTGAAAAATTGTGAATGGACTCATGATGCGATGGAACAGGCGATACGAAATGCTGCGGACAAAGCGGGTTTGAAAGCTCGTGACGTCTTTATGGAACTTCGTGTGGCCGTCACCGGAAAAACCGTCGGCCCCCCACTCCTGGAATCCTTCGAGATTCTTGGGAAAGAAGAAACGCTCGCTAGATTAAATAATTGTAGTTAGATTATTTCGGAAGAAAATATACAAATTCCAAATATCAAATTTCAAATAATATCAAATATTAAATACCAAAAATATATTTCTGAAATTTGAATATTGGATTTTGTTTGTGATTTGGAATTTGTGATTTGAGATTTAATTGAGATATTCTATCCAGTGTGGGTCGGTTTCAACCGTGAGATCAATAAACACTTTTTTTTGCGTTGAGGTTTCCATTTCCTTTCGTGTTGCCATGCCGATTTCTTTTATCATATACCCGTTGTCACCTATTATCATCTTTTTATACCGGTCATCGGAGGTGAGAATCCGGGCGCGGATATAGAGTGTTCCGTTGGGGCGTTCCGTGATTTCATCCGTAACAACCGTAAGGGTATATGGTACTTCTTTCCGTAAAAATAAATACGCTTTCTCCCGGATGAGTTCCGAAACGAAAAGTTTACTATCCATATTGATCCCCGGATGTGCCATGCCTTTGGTTTCCACAAGCGGGTCTCCCTCCGGAAGATAGGAGAAAATTTTTGTGAGAAGAATATTCAGATTCTTATGCATGAGTGCCGAGATCTCAATGACCTCAGAAAATTCTTCTTTCATGAATTCGTACTGGATGATGTGCGTTGGTTTTTTTATATCGGTTTTATTGATAACCATGATTTTTGGGACCTGAGCTTTCCGTACAATTCCCAACACCCGGTTTTCTTCCAGATCACGTTCCCGTGTGTGGTCAATAAGGTAGAGGATGAGGGAAATATTTTTTGAAAGTTCCGATTCGACACTGGTGTTGAGTTTTTTAGCCAATGGATTGCCGGACTCCGCATAGACGCCCGGCGTATCGACAAAAACGATTTGTCCGCGGTCATCTTCATAGACTGCTTGGATGGGAAATCTGGTTGTTTGTGGTTTTGGAGAAGTTATGGAAACTTTTTGTCCAATGAGATTATTGACCAGTGTTGATTTTCCCGTGTTAGGCCGACCGATGAGAGCTACAATACCGCATTTCATATCAGTATTGTACTACAAAAGTTGCAAAATTTTTCCCACACGCTACTATAGAGGATAGAATAATAAAAAGGAGGGGAGTATATGAAAAATAAACTGATGATGGTTATCAGTGTTTTCGTCTTACTGCTCCTTGCCGTGGGTATCGGCGGGTTTATCGTATTTAACAAACGTCTTGCTGAGTCAAAAGCGGAAAAAGAGCGTCAAGATGCGGCAGTTGAAAGAGAAGTCCTAAACGAAACGGGAACAGTGAAAAAAACACCGGTTGTTTTAGAACAAACATTTAGATTACAGATACTTTCTCCATCCGACGGATCAACCGTGACTTCGCCGAACATCACTTTTCGCGGGAACACCGTAGCCCAGGCAGAAGTGTTTGTAAACGATAAAGAGGTGATAGCGGATGCCGAAGGTAATTTTTCCCTTCCGTTGACACTGGAGGAGGGGGATAATCCGATTATGGTGGTAGCTAACGATGCTGAAGGAAATGTGAGTGAAGCGGAAATCGTTGTGATATACGAGGCAGGGGAATAATCATCGACTGTCATCCCAAGCGGAGATATGTCATCCCGAGCCTGTCGAGGGATCTTCCACTTCACTTTGTCATCCCGAGCGACCGAAGGGAGTCGAGGGATCTGCCACACCACCGTGTCATCCCGAGTCCCGACTCAGTCGGGGTCGAGGCCTGCCTGCTCGCCTCGCTGAAGCTAGGGCGAAGCGGGCCGGCAGGCAGGGATCCCGTGATGAGTTGTATCGATGAATTTGTCCGCCTTTGCATAAGCTTTCGGCGGATTTAAGATACTGTAATCCCGATTTGGAATCGGGAACAGTATCTGGAAAAAGGAGTCCTATGAATAAATATGTATTATCAAGCATGATTGTCTTTTCGTCTCTTCTTTCTCTTTTGTCTCAACCTTCTCTCATCCATGCAGCCCCTGCTCAGGAGCAGAATCAAAATATGGTGCGGGATGACCGGAATGAAATGATACAAAATGCCAGAACTGCCGCAGGTGTGGGAGTGCATGCAAAGACGAAGACCGCTCTTTTGGAAGCGACAGTAACTGCGAAACAAACGGATTCATTAACGGTGTTGGGTAAAGACGGAAAAACATATACGGTCAAATTTGATACATCGACAGTATGGCGGAGGAAGTTTTGGGGAAAATCCAATGTTGATGAAACAAGCATTAATGATACATTGAACATCCATGGCAAATGGATGAATGATGATATGACAGAAGTACAAGCGAAGCTGATCCGTAACATTTCCATTCAGAAACGGAATGGCGTATTTTTTGGAGAGGTGAAGACGCTTTCTGCCACTGGTTGGGTGATGACGACTAGTAAGCGCAAAGATCAGATGGTAACGATAGGCGGAAGCACCAGACTCGTAGATCGGAAAATGGGGAGCCTTTCCCAAAGTGCTATACTCGTTGGCCACCGGGTACGGGTGAAGGGATTGTGGGACAGCAAAAACAATACGATTACCGAGGTCGTGGAAGTGAAAGACTTCGACCTGCCCGCACGTGTCACACCTGCCTCGCGTTGACACCGAGTCAAGGCGGGCCTGCCTCGCGTTGATGCAAATCAAGGCGGGTCAACACCATCTTTTTTGTCATTCCTGCGCCCGCCGACCGGCAGGAAGGCAGGAATCTATTTCACTATATTTTTATTCAATCCATACGCATCTTCTTATGCTTCTGATATGATAGGGGGTAATTTTAAATCCCAAAGTAGATTTTTTCAAACCAAATCCCGGCTGAGTCGGGACAGTTAGAATTTAGAATTTAGAAATTAGAAATTTGAAATTTGAATATGCCTTTATTACCCCAGGACATACGGAAGTTTCAAAATAAAATATTCCATTGGTGGAAAACGCATAGAAGAGATCTTCCCTGGCGCCACATCCATGACCCGTATAGAATTATGGTTTCTGAAGTTATGCTCCAGCAGACGCAAGTGTCGCGGGTGCTTCCGAAGTATACTGAGTTTATAAAAAGCTTTCCCACTGTCCAATCTCTTGCCCGTGCGAGTACATCTGATGTACTCAAAATCTGGAAGGGGATGGGATATAACCGCCGTGCGCTCTACCTTCACAAAGCAGCACAAATCATTTCAAAAAAGTATGATAATCAATTTCCACCTTCTATCCAACTACTTTCTAGTTTTCCTGGTATTGGCACCTATACCGCCCGGGCAATACTCGTTTTTGCTTTCAAAAAAGACATTGCCATGGTTGATACGAATATCAGAAAGATTATCACTCACTTCTTTTTTAAGGATATAAAGCAACCGGAAAAAGTGATTCAAGAGGTCGCTGACCAACTGGTTCCAACGGGCAAGTCCTGGGAATGGCACCAGGCACTCATGGACTTCGGAGCCATTGAGCTTAAAAATGTATTACTTCTTTCCCCTTTTACCCCAAATCACCCCAATCCCCCAAATCTTACCAAAAAGATTCCTTTTTATGAGAGTACCCGTTTTTTCCGCGGGCGGATTATGGATCTGGTTCGGGAGAAAAAATGGAAAGAGAAAGAGCTTATCAAAACAATGATACGTAAGCATGGAAAAGACGCAAAATTCTATCAGGACTGTATCGGAAAATTGCTTCAGGAAGGTTTACTTACCCATTCTTCTCCCTCAATCATTTCTTTGCCAGAGTAAATTTTTCGTAAACTCCCTTACCCCTCTTTAACTTCCCTTTATTTCCCTTAACTACCCTTAAATTCCTTTAAAAATGTTCTCTCGAAATCTTCCAGTGTTTCGCTGTGTTTTGCCACCCCGATTACCCAATAATATTTTCCTTTGTAATGCAGATATTTTCCAAGTTGCATATGTCACATTGTAAATATTGCTGGGAGACTTGGATGATGTTCACCCTTCGGGCTTCTTGAATGATCCGCGTGTTATCGTAATCGTTGTTACGATAACAGCTCCTCATTCCCGAACCAAAAGTTGGTTTTCATCCTCAATCTCGCATATACAAAATATGCCCATTCTGGGCAAATTTTGTATATGCTGCCAGAAAGTGATTCTTACTACAGTCTCAGTATTCAGACAGTCATCATGTTAACTAAACGGACTCTCCAAAAGTTTAAATAATTTACTTGTGGTATTTAATTCAGCTTTTACGCCAAGCGGAAGAATAATCTGTGGGTCAGTGTGACCAAAATCCATATTGGAAATAATTGGTAGTTCTGGTTTTCCAAATTCAATACCAATGGTATTTACAAGAGTTTCATCTAATTCTTTTTTCTCATCCTCGGAATAATCTCTAGCTCTACCAAACAATACAGCTTTTATCTTGTCGTATATTCCCTGGGTTCCGTAATTTCGTAACATAAACTTTATTTGGCTTACTGTTGGTTTATCCTCCGAAGTTTCAAAAAACAATATTTTTCCATTCCAAAAATCTTTATCAAACCAATAGACTGTTCCCTTTATAAATTCTAGAACTTCAATATTGCCTCCAAAAAGTTCTCCTTCGACCGTCACATTTCCTTGCAGCCATTGCCAGCCAGTAGTTTCTGCTGGTTCGGATACTTTGCCAGTGTTTGCTACGTCTTTCCAGTCTGGATAGTTATTAAAATAGTATTCATACGGTTTATATTCATATTCGTCATAATCTCCGAACAAAAAATCCTCTAAGTGTTTTTTGAAACTATCTCCTTCCGATTCCATCTGAGAAAATCCTGCCATAATACTTGGTCCATTAAAACTAACGATTCCTAAACTGCGAAGGAATGTTGTCAGAATGGTTGTATCAGAATAACCCATAAAAAATTTGGGATTATTAGATATAGTTTCATTATCCAAAAACGGAAGGATTCTTACTGAATCATCCCCACCAATAGTGGTAACTATTCCCTTGACCTCTTTATCTGCAAAGGCTGCATTTACGTCTTCAGCTCTAACTTTTGGGTTCTGATATTGGTATTTTGCGTCACCTCTAGCAGTCGGAAATTCTTTTATTTCAAACCCAAGCACTTTTAGATTTTTTAAACCATTTTCGTAAATATGTGGGAAAACGCTCGGACCACCCCAAGATGGGGAAATTATCCCGACAACATCACCTTTCTTAAGTTTTGCTGGTTTTATCATTCTAATTACAAATTATAGCTCAAATCTCGTTTTAATGAAAAACTTATTATCGGATGGTTTAGTTCGAATCCTAATTTATGGGTAGGGACAGGATTCTCACATTAGCTTCAGCATCCAGCTAGAATTTTGACTAGTACTTATCCTTATAACTAGCAAGAAAGAGCTATTTTATGGTCTTTTCCTGGACGGCGAGCGTACCGTCCGAATGCTTTAATTTTAAATGCCCTTTTGAAGGTACTCTCGGGCTTTTTTGGAGCTAACGGTCGCTTGGTGTCCAATCTTGCTGAGCATACCGGTCGCGGACCCATTCGTCGTTATAGTCCGAGGGTAGGAAACTCCAGTTCCTCGCAAGAATCATCAGCTTCAAGCTACTTCCTGAAATGATATTAAAGAGTTCTTGCCCTCGGATATTATCCATATTATACATTGTCTCATCTCAAGGCTAAGTGAGACAAATGAGACACTATAAAAAGGACGTTTTAAATTTAAAAGTAAAAGGTAGGAAACTTAGATTCTTAATATTATCCATATACCGGATATTATCTTATTGTGAGTCGGATTTTAATGAATTTGAAGCGATCATTTCTTCCAAAATCTCTCTTGCACGCTCATCTCCATTTGCAGCTCTTTCGAAAAGGTTGAGATGATCAAGATCATAGAATAATAATTCAGAGTCCACGCCCTGTATTTTTTCTTTGCTAGGTATGACTTTTCTTAGCGCTAATTTTAGTTCTTGTAGAATAACCATATAATCTATGTCACTATCGATCATCCTAAATAGTAATAATGAAAATTTCAATCCTTCAGACCTTTAGGTGTATTTCTCTGAATAAGATTCCGGACATATTCTGCTTTACTAATACCCTGAGTTGTAGAATGAATAGTAAGTAAATAATTCATCCTATCATCAAGCATCATATTAAATCGGATATGGAGACGTTTTTTCTGTGCAAACCTTATGAAGGTGCGCAGAATTTTTTCTAGATTTTTTTTGGAATACGTTTTAATTTGTATTAACCGATTTGCGTCACCAATTACAAGTCCCAAATACTGCTTTTGATGTAATAGAAGGACAGGAAGATGGTTCTGAAGTGCAACTGAGATTAAGACTCCAGCAGTAGTACTTGAATAAGTAATTTCTGCTATCAATACATCACTTTCTTTTATTTGTGAAACAAGTTTTTGGTACTGCTTCTCAAAAGCAAGGTCATTGAAACTTTGTAGTTTTTGCAGAGATTGTTTAAAAACATGATCTGAAATTACCGTATGACCAAGTCTTTCACAGGTTTTGCATATATCGAGATAGTTAGCGTTATGTTCCTCTCTACCCATGAGGGATGCCACAAAAAATATATTCATGATGTTGACCTTCCTAGAAATAGTTGTATAATTGTATAACAAAAGTGTTTTTATTCAAGGGTATGAAAACAATACAACATACTCAAGATCCAATTATTCAAAAATTTCGCACAACCTCATTTAAAATCGCTGTTCAAAAAAATGGCGAACTTACCGATTTATCTCATCTTATTATATCGCATTTATTACATAATCAGTTTACTTCGCATAATAATTCTAAAAGATTGATTTCAGTTTCTGATAAAGGAGATATAGGTATTTTTTGGGCTAAAAACAAATCGATGTTCCAGCTTGTAGCTGATGGTTTTGTAGATGCAGCAGTCCTAGGTAATGATCAAATTCTTGAAGAAAATGAGAATCAAAACGTAGTAATAATAAATAACCTTAAAAAGGTTGCTAATTGGCCGATTGTCATAGCAACTCCGATTGATTCACATATAAAAAAAATGAGTCAAATACAATCGATAGCAACTCAATATCCAAATATCAGCAGAAGGTTTTTTACCAAGCGTCATCTACCTATCAAAATAATTCCATTCAAAGGAAGTTGTGAAGGATCCGTGTATTTATCGCCTAAAATTAATGCTGTTGTAGATATAGCTGTTACAGGCATGACACTTCGGGATAATGGCTTACGGAGATGGTTAAATCCTATAACATACGTATATCCTGTGATTATTGCGAATGCAATGAGTTTACAACAGAAAGATAAAAGAAATTATTTTGTCCGATTAAAAAAACATCTAACTCGGGAAGACGTCTATGAAAACTAAAACACAACAGATTGACCTAGAACCAGTAAAAATACTACTTAATAAGCATAAAATGCATAAGAGTAAATACATGGTTACTATCAATACGCTACGGTTGATTGTGTTACCAGAAGTATTTTGTCCGGCCTATACTAATACAAGTGTATTTCTTGCCGATACTGTAAAAGTTAGTCCTAATGATACCGTTCTTGATATGTTTAGCGGAAGTGGATATCAAGCTATAAATGTTGCTAAAAAAGTAAAAGAGGTCGTTGCTGTAGATCACTCTCCAATTGCAGTTCGTTGTATTACACAAAATATTGCGCTTCATAAACTTAGTAGTAAAATACATGTTTACCAAAGCGATCTTTTCACCAGTGTACCCAAAAGAAGGTTTGATATTATTATAGCAAATCCACCTCTATTACCTGGAATACCAAAATCAATTCTTGAGACTGCTGTACTCGACAATGGACTTCTAACCACAAAACGATTTTTAGAAACAGCAGGCTTATATTTAAAATCTTCAGGAAAAATTTATTTACTATTTTCAGATGTCTGTAAAAAAGTCGGTTTAGGAGGAATTGATTTTGTCAAAAATATAGCCAACAAACATAACTTTTCTATGACTATTCTTGCTGAAAAACCTGTAGGATATGAAACCTATTCAGTATTATTACTTACAAGAAGGAGAAAAACTTAATGGCACGAATTGTCGCTGTTGCAGAAAATTTTGCATTTGGTCCGATTAGTAAATTGCTAACAATAACGGAGCAATTATTAAAGCAAGGACACGATATCACCTTTATTGGTGAAGGCACCGCATATCAGCTTGGAAAAAAACAAAAATTTACCAAGATCTACCACCATAATACGGACGGAGTTGATTACAAGAAGTGGGCTAAACCTATTTTTCAGAAAGCAGATGTTCTGTTATCAAGTGGCGATCGATCCAGTATCCTCCTCGCTCAAGAAATCGGTCTTCCAACAATTTGGTTAGATATATTATTTTGGTGGTGGGATGATATCCCAGAGTATTTATTGAACGCGGATCTTTATATTCAACAAAATTCACTCTACAACGGTAGAAATATGAAACGTTATGCCAATAAAACAAAAAATATGAAAATTGTAGGTCCGATTATTGATCTTCAATATCACAAAGAAAAGTTAAAAAATCAATTATTAATTGCTTTCGGAGGTATGGAGGCAGCTGGTTGGTATCAAATTGGTAAGGACTCCAATTATCCATATACGATTTCACAGTTAATCATCAATAAAATTGATACCTCAGATTATAAGTCGGTTCTTTTTGTTGGGAATGAACGGATAACGAAAGACTTATCAAAAAAATATGGTACGGATAAATTTCGTTTTGTTATGTTACCACACAATGAAATGCTTTATGAAATGGCTCGTTCTGAAGATATTCTTATGGTCCCTGGATTAGAAACTCCATTAGAAGCATTTGCTTATAATCAACCGATTTTTTTTCTGCCTCCCTCCAATAGTAGTCAATATGTACAACTTGATGAATTTAGAAAATTTAAGTTAGCCACAAAAATCAATTCAATACATTTTGCAGATTATTATCCCTATAAAAATTTAGCGGGAAAAAATTTAAGGCATATCATGGAGGTTTTCCTTAAGGAACTTTCAAGATTTGAACACTCTGATAGTGTTTTAGAAAGTTGTGCTGAACGTATTAATAATTACCTACATCAATCAAAACGAGAAAAATTAAAACAAATTGATAATGAAAAAAAATTTATCGCATCCATTGGAGGAAATGGATTAAAGGAATCAGTTTCTTTAATTAATAAATTTATCACTGCCCAACGAAAGAGAAGGTAGATATGGCAAGTCCAGAAACTTTGATCGAAGGGCATAATACTTCGCGACATGATGGTGGTATTGCATTGTTTACTACGGAACAACCAAATTGCGTTACGGCCTTAGCATCGGAACGTGTAAGCAGGATAAAACATGATGGTCGCTCTGAAATAGCTTATGACTACCTAAAAGATCGTTTAGATGGACATAATGGTATTGTATTCGGCGGTACTGGAGATACATTTTCTTCTGAATACCAGAAACATCAACCGCTTCATCATCACTTAGCTCATGCGTCTTCGGCCTATTTTCCCTCAGGTTTTAATGATGCCGCAGTTCTTGTTGTTGACGGTCAAGGACCGTATTCGAAGGAAGGTCAATACGCATCAACTTCGATATGGTTAGGACAGGAAAATGATTTAAAATTACTTGAGATTAATCCAGAAGATGCATTTTCGACACAATCATTAGGATTATTTTATTCTGCAATATCATACTACAGCGGAATGGGTTTCTTGCAGGAAGGAAAAACAATGGGATTAGCACCTTATGGTAGCACATCTGAATTATATTCAGTTCTTGGAAAATATATTCATCTAGATAAAGATGGTACATATCAAATACATCCTAAATTCATCGAAGCAATGTTTCATTTAAGTGAAGGGAAAAATTATTTTCATTGGGAAAATCGAATTCCTGATAAGGAAACTAGGACATTGATGGAGGAATTATATACTCAATTAGGTCCACCTCATAGAAAAGGCGAGGTAGTTGGAAAACATGAAATGAATTTAGCGTGGGCTGCTCAAAATATTCTTGAAAAAGCAGTGCTTGGTTTGGCACAGCGAGCTAAAAATTTAACTGGATCAAATAATCTTTGTTATGCTGGGGGAGTTGCACTTAATAGTGTTGCAAATGGGTTACTTCAAAAATCTGAGGCATTTAACAATTTATTTATTTTACCCGCTGCTGGTGATGAAGGCCAGGCTTTAGGAAGATTACTTTATAAAGTACATGCTCAAAATCGCTTACCTCGTACATATACCATGCAGCATGCATATCTCGGTCCTGAATATACTCAAGACGAAATAGAAAGTGCAATTTTAACAAATAATACAAAAGTTACGGCTATTAAATATGATGAAGATGATTTAATTAATAATACCGCTGCACGATTAGCAAATGGTGAAATTATTGCATGGTGGCAAGAGGGATCCGAAATTGGTCCACGAGCTCTGGGACACAGAAGTATATTAGCTAATCCGGGAATTGATGGAATGCGAGATCATATAAATTTTCATGTAAAACACCGTGAATGGTTTAGACCTTTAGCTCCAAGTGTTCCGTTAGAAGATGCACCTGATTATTTTGCATTATCTGGCGAAGCACCATATATGTTGCTTGTTGCTGACGTTCGCCCAGATAAGGAAGCTAGAATAGCAGCTGTATCGCATGTAGATCATTCAGCACGACCACAGACTGTGACAGAACAACAAAATCCAAAATACTGGCGTTTAATGAAACGATTAGGTAAAGTTACAGGAACGCCTGTTGTCCTAAATACTTCATTTAATGATTCAGATGAACCTATTGTTGAAACACCAAGTAATGCAGTTTCATCGTTTTTACGAATGAACCTGGATGGATTAGTTCTAGGAGACTATTTTATCCAGAAAAAGGTATGATGAAATCTGAAAGTATAAGTGTAATTGTACCTTTTTCCTACTCGGTTCAACAGCCGGAACGAGAAGCGCTTTTGCATCATGTAGTAAACGATTGTTTAACCCCTCAAACTTATGAACAAAAAAGGATTATTTTGGTTGAATCTGGCACGGAGCGTACTCAGGAGAAATTTGCTGATAACACAGGTCTAGAGTACATGTTCATTCAAAAACCCGATGGAGGTTTTAGTCTCGGACAAATGCAGGACATGGCAATCGCCATAACAAACCCTGGTGAATTGTTTTACTTACATCTACCAGATTATTTGCTCCCAAAGGATGCAATTGAAAGAGCATACTTTTTAATGAAGCAAACAAATGCTCCATGCATATTTCCTCATTATGGTGCTGTATATCTTACTAAACCTATAACGGAAGGCATTACTGAGAAAAAAATAGATTGGCCACCATTTCTTGAAGCAATTTCTGATGTAACGGAAAGTGAAGGATTTCGTGATTATGAGAATCTCATTCCTGTGGATGGTAATTCTAATCGAGTACAGTTAACAGAGAGACAAACAGAACATTTAGACACTGTTCTTCCTGATGGATATAAAAGTCACGAACTCATTGGACTTTCAACGCTTGGTCTATGGGGTGGTGATACAAAAAAACTTTTCAGTTTTTATCCTTGGATGGAATCATCGGGAAACGATGAAGCACTTGGAATTTTCCGAAGTGGACCGCGTGCCAAATCTTCATATCTGTGTCGTACCGATGCGTTTATAGAGGTGGGTGGCACATCAGTCAACAGAACGGGATGGAATGTCGAGGATCTGTGGTTTTGGGAGCGAATAAGAACGCGTTTTATGGGCTATACAATTGACAAACATGGTATCTATTTTGATGGTTTTAAATTATCCGGACGATACCCTATTACACATCTATGGCATTCGACAAATTTCAATAATAAATATTACTCGGATGCGAAAGCAGCAATTGATGAATTTCATGTGTTTGAAGCCTTATCTAGGGAACAAAAAATGGCCAGGATTCACTCGTTAGATGTTGAATTGCTTCGAAATGAGGTACAGAATGGTTAATATCGAAAGATTCGTCGAACGACATCTTCCAAATGGATATTCAGAAGCTTATGTTGTCGAGCCCCTTCAAGGCGGTATTTCTAGTGTCCATTATAAAGTAATTCCGAATGGAGAAACAGAAAAACCGTTTCTTGTTACTATATATCCCGAACCAAAAAATTGGTGGAAATTAGATAAAGAAATAGCATTACGGCAACTTCTTGAACAGGACGCAGATGTTCCGATACCAGCAATTTTAGACACAGGTATAGATAACATAGACCAAACCGATACCCCTTTTCTTATTCGTGAATTTATATCTGGTTTGGAACTTGATAATTTATTAGAACATGCTGATTCGTTAGGAGTTAGTGACTCTAATACAGCTGAGGTTGCCTATGATCTTGGATTCAAACTTGGAAAACTTCATTCTCATAGATTCTTTTTATTTGGATTAATAACAGATGTCGATAAAGTTTCGGATTCACCACGAGATTGGAAAGATTATATTATGCGGGATTTTGAAACTCAGAGTCGTATGATTAAACACCATGATAGTAACAAATATATCGGAGAAATCCCAGTCCAAACCATACAAATGTTAGCTAGGGCAACGGAAAAATTTGCTGGCATCCATTCTGCAGCATTAGACTCGGTCAAATGTTCTCGAATTACTCATGGAGACGCAAGGTTTGCTAATTTTATCGCTGGGTTTACTCCTACGGATAGATTAACAATTAATGCATTTATTGATATGGAGTGGGCTTTAGCAGGAGATCCTGAAATCGATTTGACATACATAGAAAACTGGCTTCATTTTTCTAAGTATAAGGATAATTTTGAAGCAGGTCGGTCAAAATTAATAGATGGTTATAGACAAACACATGAGATATCCACAAATTATACGGAAAAACGATTGCTCTATCACGCTTTACGTTCATTAACTTATCTTGCTGCTGTTTCAAAATTCGATCAACAATATTATTTACAATCAAACCCTCGAAATGCATCATATGTTCAAGGTCATGTAGATATTCTACAATCACTAATAAGAGGTAACGCTCTTGAAGATGTAAATATAAAATCACTATCATAATAACTATGAAAATAAAACAAAAAAAACAACAAAAATCATTTTCTATATTCATAGCTGGTGTTATGCAAGGTACGAAAAAAGGCCATGGTATAAGAAGTCAAGATTATCGGAAGATTTTAACGCAGGGTTTACAAAAAATCCATGCTAATGTCCAGATCGTTGATCCAGATGTTGATCATCCAAACCGTCTAAGTTACTCGTTTGATGAGGCTAAATCTATGTTCATGCACTACACAGAGGTTGCAGGAAAAGTTGACATTCTTATTGCATATATTCCTGAAGCGAGCATGGGATCTGCTGTTGAAATGTGGTCCGCATATGCACAAGGTGTTCCAATTTTAACAGTGTCACCAATGGAAAAAAATTGGGTCGTTAAATTATTATCTCGGAAAGTATTTAAATCAATCGAAGAACTTCTTGCATATGCAAGTACAGAAGAATTTCGTTCATTAACAATATGGAAAACAGCATAATAGGATGTGTAGAACAAGAATATCTTCGATTTATTACATCAGATAAATTTAACGAGCATAATGACACCAGTTTTTGGAAAGCAGCGAAATTACTTATTGATCGGGGGGTAAAAACTCTTCAGGTTATTACAGATGAATCACAAATACGACTAGTAAAAAAACTTAAAAATAAATTTCCACAACTTGTTATAATTGCAGGAGGCAATATTCAATCCAGTACATCAGCGAAAGCATTTCTCCAAGCCGGAGCAGATTATATAGTCATCGAACGATATTTTCAGAATCATCCTAATAAAATAGGCTCATTTTCTAAAATATTTGGAAAGCATCTTATTGCATCGATTTCTGATAACTCAACAATCGAGTCACTTCTTTCTCAGATATCGTTATTTAAAAAAAATGGAGTGCGAACGATATTATATGTCAATGAAAAAAGAAAATTATTAACAGAAGGAGTGTCTATTGATAACTTTAGTAAAATTCGCGGATTAGTTCCCTCCGCACATTTGATCTATAGTGGTGGAGTAACTCAATATGAAGATATAAAACGACTTTGCAAAACCGGCGCAGACTCGATTCTTATTGGTACGGCATTATACACCCATACAATAAATCCTATTAAAGCAGAAATGTATCTACATGATTATAAATATAAAATTATTAAATGTATAAAAGATGTAAATTTTACTAAGTCACGAGGTCTTGTTCCAGCGGTTATTCAGGATAATTCAACCAAAAATATTTTAATGCTTGGTTATATGAACACCGATGCACTAAGAAGAACATTAAAAACGAGGAAAGTGCATTTCTGGAGTCGCTCAAGACAAGAAATTTGGTTTAAGGGAAAAAAATCAAAAAATTTTCTTCTTGTCCACTCAATCTCTCTTGATTGTGATCAAGATGCATTGTTAATTTCGGTGTCCGAAGCAACTAGGTCAACACCGATTTGCCATACTGGCTCAAATACTTGTTTTTTATATTCTTTACTATGAAAATTAGTCTGGGAACAACAAATAATACAAAGATTGATGCTGTTAAGAAAGTATTTAAGAAATTTTATCCTCATGAAATGATATGTGTAGCGACAGTTGATGTAAAAAGTAAGCAAAGCCAACCTGTTGGAGTTGATAATATAATTCGACTGGCTAAACGCCGCGCTCGAATATGCGCTCAGATGATCCCAGATGCTGATTATCATATTGGAATTGAAGGTGGAATTGTTCGGATGAAACAAGGAATATTTGCTCAAACGTGGATTGCTGTGTTAAAAAATAAACGAATTTCTATAGCTGCAGGTCCGATGTTACCGATCCCTGCAAAAATAAGGAAAACTATAGAAAAAAATAAAAGTCTTGGATCAGCGATTGAATCACTATCACAGAAGAAAAATATCCATTATGAGGGGGGTGCAAGCGGTTATTTTACTCATGGTCTGTATAAGCGAATTGATGATATTTATGCAGCTCTTATGTACGCGTTAACTCCATTTATTAACTAATATTGCAAAAATTTATCCTTCAATCCCCAATGTTAGAAGATAATATTTACCATTTTTATATTCGATCGTGGTAATTGAAGCTTCCGGTAAATATTTTTCTCGTTTTACAAGGAAGTCTTGGTTGAAAGAGAGAAAATCCTTAGGAAGAAACGTGTTTTGTAGAAAGTCAACAATAATTCCTCCATGGGTTACAACAACTACTGACAAATATTCATTATTTTTTACTATGGTCTCAAGAACACAAGCAAATCTCTTCCCTGCAGCTACAGAAGAATCTCCGCGTTTGGGAACGCTATTTCTTTCGCTACTATGATGTTCCCAATATTTTTGAAACTCTATTAAATCTAGTTCAGGGTAATGCTGTAGATCAAATCGTTCCTGTAGATCAGATCTAATTATAGGTTGTATATGAAGACTTTTTGATATAATTTGAGCTGTTTGTAAGGCTCTTTTCGAATTACTTGTATAAACTGCATCTATATGTTTATCATGGAAATAAACAGCAAGATGTGATGCCTGTTTTATTCCTATAGGAGTTAATTCGGGGTCATTTCTATGATTGTCTTTGTTTGCATGTCGTACTAGATATATTTTCATGATCAGTAAAGTTTAACATAAATATGCCATAATTTTTACTCCACATCTCACAACTCCTCTTGCGAGACCTTTCACAATGAAAATTTTGATTATTTACTATTTTAGTGTTGTTTTTGAGATTAAATCAGCAGCTTTCTTCAATTCATTTCTATAAATCTCTGATAGTTCGTCTATAGAGTACTCCCAAATGTTTTTTTGAAGAGATTTTGATATTGAAATATACGCTTTTCTTTTACCAATATTCAATTTTTTATAACCTAATTTGTCTATGTATGAATTAAAGTTGGATATGATTTCATCGTCGATTACATCAGACTTAGAGTTGTTATAATCAATTGCTGAAAGATTAAATTTTATTGATTTTCCTTGGAATTGGACCCCGTATTGCATCGTACAATTATTTACTTGAATAGCAGGAGTGAAATGATATTGAAGATATGCATTTCCACGAGTTTCACCAATCATGTGTTTATATGAATAATCAATTTTTGATGCAATGTTTGATAAAAATAGTTTTTGCAATGGAGTTTCAAGCTGGTTTTGCATAATATATCTTTGATATTCCGAAAAGGAAGTACTTCTTTTAATTCCCTTTTTCTTAAATTTTGTCGAAGACCCCTCATCAAAAACATTTTGATAATTATTTGGGTGTGTTAAAAAATCCTGAAGAACTAATAACATAGTGTCAAGAGATTCAATGTATTCCTTAAGAATATATTCACCAGATATTGTCGGTTTCTTGCCATTTGTAATGGTTTTTAAACCATCTCGTAGATTGCGATAATTTATATTAATCCAACTATCAGCGCATGCATCTTCATTCAATAGCGTTAAATACCCAAAGTATTTATTGTTAACATTACTTTTTGAATTTGATGTGTATGTGTTAATAAAATTTTTATATCTCTCAAGTTGATTTGAATGCTGAGATGACTTCAATTTATTTTCTATTACATATATATCATTTCCTGCTACGCCTTCTGCAATAACAAGAATATCTATATGTTGTTCCTCTGTACTCACATCTATATGAGAGTATTTAGGAATCCGACTTAATCCAAAAAGTCGAGATAAAAGCAAAGTCTTTTCATCTATATTAAAAGTAGGGTTTTCAGGATGGAATATCCAAGCAATAACCTGTGAATGTACTCGTTCCACATCAGCTAAGGCAAGCGCATCAAAAAAATTTATCTTCATATAATTAATAGTTTTGCGTCTTTTCGTTATGCTTAATGAAATCGCTTAGTCGTTGATATATTTTCACCATAGCAAGAGTATCCAAAGAGCAGTATTTATCAAGATCCAGGAGTATCTTCTCCCGCTCACTTTCATGTTTCCCATCAAGGACTGTCTCCATCCAAATACGCTGTGCCGTTCCACCTTCATGAATATCTAACGTGGTATATGACAGCTCTGGCACGAGCACTGGAAGCACTTTTTTAATTGATGCACTTCCTAAGAAACGTTTATCAACGTACCATCCTTTCGAAAACGGCTTCATCAGATCCAAAATACGATCGTTCACTTGCTCGTAAAAGGTAAAACACGCATTATCGGTACATCCCATCTCTGTGTTTCTCCCTTTCTCAAAGCTCTCATTCCATGTAAGAATGGTTCCTTTATCACCAATCTGTGACATAAGTGATTGTGTGAGTGGCAATATCGGATTTGATCGCTCATCATGTAAATATCCAAAATGCTTGAGCGTTCCACCGGGAGTATCTAATACATGAAGTGAATATTGAAACGGAACCTGTTGATATGGTTTGTGTCCGTCAAAAAGAGGAACGACACTCGCTAACGTTTCATAATCTAAAAAATAAAGCGGGAACACAAATGACGATAAAAATTTCTTGATTTCATCAAGCTTCAGTAATACCTTATCTTCTTTTGTTGCTTTCAATTGAAGCAATTGTTGCGACTTCAATGGAATATCATCGGGGATATCGACAATCCTTTCGATATTTTTTTCTTCCAATGTTTCGATAAGCTCACCATTCAGACGACACAAATCATAAATACTCCCGGGTGCAACAGTTTTCAGGGTTCGATAGACTACCATCCATTCGTTTAGTGATTGGAACCCTGCATGCGCTGGAGAAATATCCGGAATAGTAGGTGATGCAATAACGTCCATCGCCTTTTTAATATGTTCTTTTGTATCCTCGCGTCGTACTTTCACTAAATCAGTCACATCTTCTTCCATGACGAGCTCATGTGGATCAATCTCACCATGTCGAACATATTCATTATTTACACAAAGGACTTTAACGTTTCGCACCGTATATCCACAGGATTCAAGAACGGTGAGCTGAAATGCTAAATCATGCTCATGAATAAGCTTTGCCTCTGTACTTGATTTGATTTCATACAGATCAAGCGTATGATCATCTATCTTTACAACAACATCACAGATACAGGTTATAATGGTCCCAGGAATTTAAACAGTATGGTAAGATCCAAAAACTATGGAACATACTATACGTCGACAACATCCGCCAGCCTTCAAGGCAAAGGTGGCATTGGAAGCAGTGAAAGAAGAAAAAAC
>Ga0265297_10000384_pt1 | contig 137227 bp, 111 predicted proteins | sample Munlanlwell13791_FD_192502 | JGI IMG/M metagenome (GOLD analysis project Ga0265297, IMG submission 192502) | Leachate microbial communities from a municipal landfill in Southern Ontario, Canada - Leachate well 137-91 | ecosystem: Engineered > Solid waste > Landfill > Unclassified | place... | reverse complement strand
GCGAATAAGTTTGTTGCGAATAATATTCCTGTAAATAATATGGGTAGGTGGGAGCACGTGCTCCCACCTCTACCCTGTGTTTTGTTTATCATTTTAGTAGTACTAACTTCTTTGTTATTTTAATTATATTAGATTCTTCCCCTTCACTACGTTCAGTGTCAGAATGACAAACTGCCGTTAATTGCACAAAATATATTCCACTCTTTTTTATGTTTGGCGTGAAGGTATAATCGCCTTTGGATAGTGTACCGGAATAGACAGTGCTTTTAAGTCTACCCGTTAAATCGTAAATCGTTATTAGGACATTAGGGTAATAGTCATTCGGGACAGAGAGGGAAATTTTATTTTTTATTACTTCCAAATTAAATCCCGTCTTGGCGGGATTTAATTTCTCTTCTTCTACTCCAATCTCAAAATAAGCAGCTTTTTTCAAATGTTTATTCGTAAAATCGTAATAGACTACTGCCGTTCCCCCAAAGAAACTTACTCCGGAAGGATACCCTCCCACATCTCCTGCAGTGTCTGCTATTCCCCAGTTAAGCATTTTTAAATCTCCGTTAGTTTTGTCGTAATAGCACAAATCGCTAAAGTATCCATTACGTCCGAAATTAGCAAACAACCCTACATCGCCGGTCGTATCTCTTTTATAAAATTGCCAATTTAAACTGTCTTTATTTTTCCAAGTTTCTTTTAAGTCTCCATTTGTTTCATCGTAATAATCTATTCTGGTCCACCATGAAGAAAAAGATATAAAACTGTATTTTCCAACATCTCCCGCCGTATCCGCTTTTTCAATTTGCCAGTTTGTTCCGTTATATTTGGCTAATTTCAAATCTCCATTAGTGCTGTCATAATAACTAATAGTGATTGTATCCGCATATCCATCTATAGAGTTATATTTTCCAACATCTCCGGCAGTATCTATTTTTTGAATGCTCCACGCAGAATCTTTAAAATAAGCCAACTTCAAATCCCCGTTAATCGCATCATAATAACTTATATAAGGTGTTTTATTTAACGTATCCACGTAAATCGAAGTGAATTGACCAACATCTCCTGCGCTGTCTATAATGGATAATTTAAAGGTGTCGGATAAATAACTCTTTCTCCATGCGCATTTCAAGTCTCCATTAGTAACATCGTAGTAACCAATCAAAATACTTTCTTTAATCGGGAGTCCTGAAGAATCATTCCATGCCGTAGTTGAAGTAAATCTTCCAACGTCTCCCGTACTGTCTACAACTATAGGGGATAGGCTATTCCAGAATGCGCCTATATCATTAATAAATTTAAGATTGCCATTAGTTTCATCGTAATAACTTGCGGCAAACCCGGAATCGGAAAAATAGTCGTGAAATATACCGGCACAATGTGCACACAAAGATGTGTATTTTCCGACATCTCCACTGCTATCTATCGTTTGAGTCATCATAGCATAACTTATTTTTGTGAAGATAATTAACCATAAAGCAATCAGACAGAATTTTTTCATATTTCTCCTTTTCTATTTTTGAAGAAGACACTTACTATATACTTTCATTTTACTGTTTTGGCAAGTTTTTTTTGGGGTTTATTGCAGGCTGCAAAGAAGGAGAGACAGAAATCTTTGGAAAGGGCATATTATTGTAGGGGTGGGGGGGGAACTATAAGTCGTCCCTACAGAGAAAAATTTTTCCGATGTGGATAAATGCAAAGGAATCTGAGAATATTACAAGAAATCTTAGAATTTTACTATGAATTTTTCTTGCAAAAAAATACACATATATTTAAAATGCGCGGAGTTAGTTAATTAGTTAATAGGGTATTAGGGTATTAGTTAATAGGGTACCCAGCTATGCTGGATAAGAATCTCTAAAGGCTAAAGCCTAAGAGTTTCTAATTAGTTAATAGGGGAATTAGTTAATCGTAGAATAAGGCTAAAAAGGGGCCTTTGGAGTTTTCCCCGGTGAAGCCGGGGGAAGTTAGTTAATAGTTATTAGGATATTAGTTAATAGGGGGAAAAAAGATAGCATATCCATGCCTAATGGCGGGCGGGGATTTTGGGTTGGGGAATTTGGAGTGCGGAGTAACGGATTGGGGATGTGTCCAGCCACAGCTGAGCTGGACAAGTTGGAGTCCCGCGGAGCGGGATACCCAGCATAGCTGGATAAGAAACTCTAATGGCATTGCCAAAGAGTTTCTAAGCAATCTCTAATCCAGCCCAGCTGAGCTGGATAACCAGTCTCTCCAGTAAAAGATGCTGGACTATAGTAATGCTTTCAGCAAAGAGACTGTAACATAGCTGGAAAGAGCTTGACTATAATGTTTCTGATGAAACAAACTCCAACTAAAAAAGAGGAGGTAGGATTATGGATAAGGGATTTGAGAATGCAGGACTTGGATGGTTGCCGGATTATCCCGATTTCAGGGATGCTACGGTAGACCACGATAAAGTCTCATCAAAGCTTAAAGCTTTGGGACAGAAAGATTCGGTCAAAGAGATGCTTACAAAAATAGGCGTCTACAAAACCGGGAAACTTACATTACCGGCAACGGTAGATTTAAGGCCGTGGTGTTCGCCGATAGAAGACCAGGGGTCGCTCGGGTCTTGCACCGCGAATGCGGGTGTAGGTTTGGTAGAGTATTTCGAGAGAAGGGCGTTCGGGAAACACATAGACGCGTCAAGGCTTTTTCTTTACAAGACGACGCGAAACACATTAAACTGGACCGGCGACACGGGAGCATTCATACGGAGCACAATGGGGTCGTTGGTGTTGTTCGGGGTTCCGCCGGAGGAACACTGGAAATATAAGATTGCGGATTTCGACAAAGAGCCGTCGGCTTTTTGTTATGCATTTGCGCAGAATTACCAGGCGTTAACTTATTACCGGCTTGACCCGGCAGGCACGACAAAAGCGGATTTGTTGGCTCGGATAAAGACGTATATTTCAGCGGGGTTGCCGTCTATGTTTGGGTTTACGGTATACAGTTCGTATACGCAAGCGGACAAGACGGGGAAAATACCGTTTCCGACAGCGGGCGAGAAGACAGTCGGGGGGCATGCGATAATGGCGGTTGGTTATGATGATGATATGAAGATAAAGAACACGAATGGGAAAGCGGTGGAGACGAAAGGAGCGATACTGATAAGGAATTCGTGGGGAACGGGATGGGGAAGCAGTGGTTACGGATGGTTGCCGTATGAGTATGTGATGAAAGGATTGGCAGTTGACTGGTGGTCGTTATTGAAGAACGAGTGGGTAGAGACGGGAGCGTTCAAAGCTTGATTTTTAAGGTATTCGAGGGATGCAAAGGCGTTGCCTTTGCATCCCTTTCGGGACAAAGAATCGTTTTTTAGTTCGGTGGGGGCGGTTGCTTTGATTGTAAAAACACCGGATATATGAGGGAAAAAAGGAGAGGGAAATATGGCTACAATTTCGAACGCGAATCTTGCTATAACGCATTCACATAGCAAGAACACTGCAAGATGTGTTGTAACTTGCAGGATAAATTTTACCACGTATGAAGTAAACCAGATGAAAGAGGGGCTTCGGTTCAGGGTGGATTGTAAGTTGTGGGGAGAGGATTTGGGGCAGGGAAACTGGTTAGACCCGGATGATTATATTTATACATACGGTTCGAAATACTTACCTGATGCGAGTCCGACAAATCCCGAGAGTCTGACTTTTGATGTAACGGTAGGCGAGAGTCTTGTGAACGAGGATACGTTTACGGATGAGATTTACGGGCAAATAACGCTAACGAATTTGTACACGTTGGTGAAAGTAAAAGTAAAGACAAACGTTGTCACACATAGTTTTTAAGAAGCAAAATATTTGTGGTAAACGGGGCTGTCGATAGACAGCCCCGTTTGAAACAAAAAATGGAAAAGATAAATATTTCAAAGAAGGCGAGTTGGGTGGAGAGTGAGGGGGCGGTATGTATAAAGGTGGGGACGACGGAATTCAAACTGCCGGGGACAGGAGCGGAATATTTTGGGATGATAAGTCGGGGGTTGAGTTTAAAGGAAGTGGTTGGGAAGATGAGAGAGAAGTATCCGGAAGCGGCGGAGGAGTTGATAAAGAAGGATTATGTTTCGTTGTGCGGGACGCTGAAGGAGTTTGGGGTGATTGAGGGGGGAGGAAGGAGCATATCAGAGGATCAGAATATCAGTAGGCAGGATATCAGGTTATCAGAGAACCAGTGTGAGGAATGGAAAAGAGACAAGACACAAGAGGCAATAGACAAGGGAAAAAGAGAGGGGGAGGGGATAAAGATAGAAGTAAGGAATGGTGTGGGAGGGGAAACATTGATGGAGGAGAGTGGGAGGAGGGCGTTTTTGAAGAACGTGCCATTTTATCTGATATGGGATGTGACGTATAAGTGTCCGTTTGATTGTGTGCATTGTTATTTCAAGGGGCGGAGTAAAAGGGGAGAGATGGGAGTAGAGAAGTGCATAGAAATATTAAGTATCCTGAAAGAGCTTGGGGTTTATAAGATAGACTTTACGGGAGGGGAAGTTTTTAATAAAAGAGATGTGCAACGACTACTTATAGAATCTCGAAAGTTAGGTTTTTACGTATCGGTTCTTTCGAACGGGTTTCTTTTAAAACCGCAAGACATTGATTTGTTAAAGGATTATGACATTTTGGTTAAAGTAACTCCGTATGGATGTGACGAAGAAACTTGTCGCAGTATAACTCAATATACTGGCAAGGGGAACATACATAAGGCAGTAATGGAAAATCTTTCAAAGCTATATGAGAACGGAAACAGGTTTTTAATTAACGTTACTTTTTTGAAAGAGAATTTTCATCACTCGCGGGAGTTTTTAAATCTTTTTGAGCATTTTGGTCAGGAACCTCTTTTTAGTATGGAGTTATATTCGGGCGTTAGAGGTGGAAAGTATCCGTTGAGACATCAAGTTGTGAAAGAAGAAATAGAGAAATACAAAGATATTTTATCTATCCTAAAAGGGCGAGAAACATTTGAACCTATTTGCAGGGGAGGGCGTAATCTTTTTGCCATCAGACCAAACGGAGACGTACATCCCTGTTATAGATTACCTGTTAAAATAGCCAATATCACAGATACAAATTTTAAGGAGGTTTGGAAAAATCACAAAGTGTTGAAAAAAATAAGAGCTCTAAAAAAGGAAGATTTTAACAAATGTCTTAACTGCGAACTCAATTTAAGTTGTAATTTTTGTATAGCCAAAAACCTTGAAGAAACGGGAAGTTATAAAGAGCCATCACATCTTGCCTGTGCAGGGGCGAGCATACATAAAATATTAACGCAAGATAAAAAGAGCCAAAGCAGATATAAGGGGAAAGAATCGTTTGGAAGAAATGAAGAAAACAGAGACTGTTAAATAAAAGTCTCATAACAAAAAAGGAGGTGAAAAATATGAATAATTATGCAAGCCCAACAATAATAGTACAAAGAGGAGTAGTTGTTCCTCGTGTTATTGGTAAAGGTCCAGATGCTATTTGTTATCCTGTGGATTATACCAATGCTTGTAATGATGGAGGTAGTAAGCCACCTATAGCGTAGAAAATAAAGCATAACTATGCTATGGCCATAATAAGTTAGTAATAGAGCGTTATATCTGCTTTGGCTTGAAGGGAAATAGATGAAAAATTTAAAAGTAATAAGGGATTTGATTGTAGAATATAAAAAGCATTTTCTAATTCTTTTGTTTGTTTCTATAGTTTCTTACATATTAGTTTATATTAATCCGTTGATGATACGGTATTTGATTGACGAGGTGATTGCGAAGAGGGATTTGGGGATGTTGGGGAGATTTATTATTTTGGTTGTGGGGTTGAACGTGGGGCTCATTGTGTTTCGGTTTATGTCGCAGCGGCTGAACATAAAGATTGGGCTTACGGTGACGAATGATAAGCGGCAACAGTTATATAAGAAAATATTGAGGTTTAGTTATAAAGAAATAAGCGGGACGGAGGCGGGGGATTTGTTGTACCGGATTAACCAGGACGCGCACAGCATAATGGCGATTATTTCGCGGATTGCTTATTCGATTTTGAATTCGGTTCTATCGGTGGTTATTATGCTGGGGTTTATATTTTATTTGAACGTGAAGATTGGGATATTCATCGCTTGTATGATTCCGTTTTATGTATGGATTTCGTTTCATTATAATCGGGAAATCGGGTTGAAGACACAGAAACTTTTGAAACAATGGTCGAAGATTACGGAGTTTCTGAGGGAGACTTTGTCGGCGCTGTTGCCGATAAAGAAGATAAGTTGCGAAGAGGTTGTCGACGGACAGCACGTTGTTTTGTGCAACGAGTTGACGGAGACGTCGAGGGATTTGAGGAATACGGGCGTGAACGCGTCGAGTTTTTCGTCGGTTTTTTCGTTCCTTGGGAATGTGTTTGCGTTGGGCGTGGGAGGAGTTTTGGTGATACGGGGGAACTTTACGATGGGGTCGTTCGTGGCGATTTTTTCGTATGTGAACCAGTTTTTTGCGCCGCTGCAGAGCCTTGTGGAGAGCATTGTCGAGTTGAGCGAAAACGTTGCGTCGTGTGTGAGGGTGAAGGAAATTATGGAAAAGGAAGAAGAAGATTACAGTAAAGAGGGGTGTCAAATAAGGGGCGAGAGCATAGAGTTGAGGGGGGTGGATTTCAGTTATGGGAAGCATAGAGTATTGGAGGGGGCGAATCTGGCGTTGGGGAAGGGGAAGATTAACGTGATTGCGGGGAAGTCGGGCGCGGGAAAGAGTACGGTTTTTAATATGGTGTTGAGGTTTTTGGAGGCGGGGCGTGGGAGTGTTTATGTGGATGGGAAGGAGATAGGGGAATACAATCCGAAGTCGATACGGCAACAGATAGGAGTGGTGGAACAGGAGCCGTTTCTTTTTAATAATACGATAAGGTTTAATATTAGTTTGGGGAAGAATTATAAGGAAGAGGAAATAGAAAACGTGTGCCGGAAAGTGAATTTGTGGGGCACGATAGAGAAGAAAGAAAAGAAGTTGGAGTACGTCGTCGGGGCGGGCGGGGATTTTTTGTCGGTCGGGGAAAAGCAGAGGTTGGCGATAGCGCGGGCGCTCGTAAGGGGGGCGAAGGTGTTGCTGTTGGATGAGCCGACGTCGAACCTGGATGCGGAGTCGCGGAAGATATTATATAAAACGTTGACGGAGTTGAAGGAAGAGTTGCTGGTGGTTTTGATAACTCATAATTTTAATGAGCTGGTGGAAGGAGATGTGAATTTTTATACGCTGGAAGAAGGGAGGATTGGGGGGAGTTAATAGTATAATAGGATAATAGTTATTAGGGAAGAGGAAAGAAAAAAGAATAGGACATATAAGTCATATAGGACATACATATAAGACAAATAAAACAGACAAGAAAAAAACATATAGCCCCGGATATTCGGCAAGAATGAAAGTTAAGACGCTGCTTTTGTTTCCTCCGCAGTGGAGTCCGTTTATACCTTATTTGTCACTGCCCACGTTGACGGGGTTTTTGAGGCATCACGGGAAGGATTGTAAACAGGATGATTTGAACGTTCGGTTTTATCATTACGTTCTGAGAGATGAAATTTTGGATGAGTTGAAACCGCAAATTAATACCCTGATTAAAGAATACGAAACGAAAAATTATTTGACGTATGCGGAGCAACTTAGGTATGTCGATTTGGTGGGGGCGGCGGTGTCCATTGAGAAGATTTATGGGCAGGTGGAGAAGGCGAAAGAAGGATTGCTGGATAAAAAATTGTTTTTTGACGGGGAGGAATATTATAAAAATTACCTGATACTGGATACTTTTTTTTGTATACTGGGATCGGTTTATACGAACTGCAGAATGAATTTTGTGAGTTTCCCGACGTACGGAATTAAGTCGATTGCGGAACTGAAACGTATGACGGAGGATGATGCGTTTTTTACGATTTTGAAAAGATTTTATAGGGAGTATGCGGGCGAGATTTTTAAATACGAACCGGATATCGTTGGGATATCGATGGTTTGCAGGGAACAGTTTTTGCCTGCGATGATATTGTGCAGGGAGATAAAAAAACATTTGCCGGGAAGTCATATAATATTGGGTGGGAAACACATCGCGGATATAAGCGAAGATTTTTTCGAGCAGGCGGAGGTGTTTTGTTTTTTTGATTCGGTTTGTATAAGCGAAGGGGAGAATACGCTTTTGGGGGTTGTGGAGGCGTGGGAAGGTGTGGATGGAGAATCAAGGTCAGGAGACCTTTCCCACAAATTAAAGGGAAGCGACCAAACCTACCCGATGGGAGAGAAATTCCCGGGGCATAAAAGCCCCGGCTACCCGATAGATTTGAGAAACGTTGAAGGGGTTATGTTTCGTGATGAGAGGGGAAATGTCGTGAGGAATGAGGTGAAGAAATTTCCGGACATTGACAGGGTTCCGACGCCTGATTTTGGAGGGCTGCCGATGGAATTATATTTTATGGCGAAGAGTGTGATACCGCTTTCGGCGAGCCGGGCGTGTTACTGGAGGAAGTGTTCGTTTTGCGATGAGTGCAGTATTTATGGGCCATACAGGGGAAGGGGCGCGGAATTACTCGTAGACGACATAAAGAAATTAAAAGAAAATTTCGGGACGAATCTTTTTAGTTTTTGCGATGAGAGCATACCTGTTAACGTTATTCCTGCGATAGGGGATTTGGGGATTGAGTGGTATTCGTGCGCCAGAACGGATAAAAACATGGCAAGAGTGAAGATGCCCGACAACTGCAAGATGCTTATGTTTGGGTTGGAAACGGGGTCGCCGAGGGTTGCGCGTCTTATAAATAAGGGGACGAACATTGAAGACACGGAAAATATTTTGAAGGAAGTTCATAGGCGGGGAGTGTGGACGCATGGGTTCTTTTTTATGGGATTCCCGGGGGAGAGAGAAAAAGACAGGGGGATGACGTTTGACTTTATAAAGAGAAATTGTAACGTAATTGACAGCGTTGGAATTGCGAATTTTGTATTGGGAAGGTGGTCGGGGGTGGATAAAAATCCGGAGAAGTATAAAATAAAAATTAAAAAGAGCGAGGACATATTTCCGTATATTTTTGATTATGAGGGGGCGGGAAAAGCGCCTAAAAATTATTTGGAAAAAGAGCGGATTGAATTTACAAAACAGGTGTCTAAGTACGCGAGGGTGATAAATCGGGAGCATCTTTTTTTGTGGTTATGTGAATATAAAGATAAGCGGTACGTAAAAAAATTAATACGCAAAATTCAAGCGCCGAGAAGTTATTCCGGAGTGCGGGAGTTGAAATTTAACACGGATGAAATTATGCAAAACGTTGCGAGGGGGGACAAGACGGCGGTTTTTGCGAGGGGGATAAAAAAGAAAATAAAGGTAGAGGTAAGGTATAATGTGGCGAGGTTTTATTTTGTGGGATAGAAATACGACGTTGACAAAAAAAATATTTTGTGATAGGAAAGAGGGACGGATAGGAATAAAGAGTATATCAGAGAATCAGCATATCAGAGGAGCAGCCCAGCGGAGCCGGATAAGAAGCTCTAAACAAACGAAGAGTTTCTAAACAAAAGGGAGAAAATAAAATGACACTATTACTTTTTTTGAGTTTGGGGTTGGGGAATGTTAGCATACCGAAAGTTGGTGTGGCGCCGGTGATTGACGGAAAGATTGATTCGGTCTGGGGGAGCGCGGATTCGGTGAGCGAGTTCGTCCAGTGGGACCCGGAGGAGGGAGCGTTTCCTTCGGAATCGACGAAAGTGTTTATCTGTCGGGATGACAAAAATATTTATATTGTTTTTAAGTGTTTTGACTCGGAGCCGTTAGGTTTGAACGTCAAAAAAGTGCCGAGGGATTATTTTGACAACGAAGATAACGTCGAAATCATATTCGATACTTTTGGCGATAAAACTACCGCTTACGAATTTATGCTGAACGCCGCAGGCGTGCAATACGATGAGAAAATCTCCCAGGACGGAAGAGCAGAAGATATAAGCTGGGACGGAGTCTGGTACTCGGCTACCAAAATTACGGAATACGGCTATGTCGCGGAAATGAAAATACCTTTCAAAACACTACGGTTTAAACAAGGACTCGATGAATGGGGTGTCAACTTTTGTAGATATATTTCAAAAAATAATGAGAGCGTATCGTGGGCGCCTCTTAAACAGGTAGAAGGAATGCGCGTTTCAAGAAGCGGAGCGCTCAAAGGAATCCCAAACACCAGACAGGGACTGAATCTTGAAGTTTATCCCGTGGCGCTTTTAAGATACGTGGCGACAAGTGAAGACACTTCCCTCCGTCCGCAGGCAGGACTGGACGTCGGCTGGGGGTTTACTTCGTCGCAACTTTCGTTAACGGTTTTGCCGGATTTTGCGCAAATTGAGGGAGACCCTTATACGATTAATCTCACCCAGTATGAACCTTATCTTGACGAAAGACGACCGTTTTTTATCGAATCACAGGAAGTCTTTGCCACCCCTATAAAGCTTTTCTATTCCCGCAGAATAGGCAAAAAATTGCCCGAAGGTGAAGTCCCGATTTTGGGCGGGGCAAAATATACGGGGTCACTGGGGAGAGTAAAGTTCGGAATGTTGTCGGCGTACACGGACAGCGTTTCGCCGGAAGAAGATTGGTTTGAACCGAGAAATTTATACTCCGTGGGAAGGGTAAAAATGGGCATCCTGAAAAACTCGGATATAGGGTTTACTTATTCGGGAGTCAGCGGGGACAGCAGTTTTAATAACCAGAAAGTAATGGGAATAGACGGAATGTTCCGAACTCAACAACTGCAATGCGCCGCAGAGGTGGCGAAATCGGATAGCGGGTATGCGGAGGAGATAGCTCTGAATTGGTATGCGCCGAAATTTCTGGTGCTGGCAGGGTACGAAAACTATGATACAAGTTTCGACGTCGGGGAAATCGGGTTTGCACCGTATGTCGGGTACAAGATATATTCTCTTATGGCGGGACCGCAATTTTTTAACAAGGGTCCTTTTCGTAAATTTGTGGCTTGCGCGGGAGCGGGTGGCTCACAGGAAGCCGGCAATCCGAGCGGGAATTGGATTAGCGCACGCGTCAATCCTTGCTTTAAGAATAATTATGGGGGAAATATAAACGTTTATAAGGGTAAAGGATATGAAATGAATACGGAGTATGATTACTCCCGTCTGAGCGTTTGCTTATATACCGATTTCAGTAAGCCTTTTGTCTTAAGCGAAGAAGTGTGGTATAAGAGTTATGGGTTTAATTACAGGAGCAACAGAAAGTACTTTGCAGCAACAGGAACAAATGACTTTATTGTAGATTGGAAAGTCAATCCGTCTTTAAGTTTTTCACTTGTCGTGTCAAATACTTTCGAATGGAATCCGAGCGGGGATATGGAACAAATATCCTGGATTTTACTACCGACTATGCAGTGCGCTCTCACAAAGGATATGCAATTGAGGGTATACGCAGAGCCGAATACCGATACGCATATCCACCAGTTTAACGCTCTTATTTCTTATAATTTCAGACCGAAGTCGTGGTTGTATTTGGCGTTCAACCAAACCGTAAACAACGTCGAAGACGATATGGATATGACGGATAGGATAGCGGTAACGAAAGTAAGGTACCTTTTCTTCTGGTAGGCAGGTTAAAACGGACACGGAGAAGGGGAGATTGGGAGAAAGATTAAGAGAAACAGAGAACGGAAAAACGAAAAGTTAGCCACCCCGCCAGGGCGGGGTAAACTCCGACCACGGATTAACCCTCCTATCAAGTAACTCCAATAAATACTCTGAACGGCGGGCAGGCCTAAAGGCAGGTAAACAGGCAGGAACAAATAAATAGTCTGAACGGCGGGCCATGCCCTCCTATCAAGTAACTCCAATAAATAGTCTGAACGGCGGGCAGGCCTAAAGGCAGGTAAACAGGCACGATAAAAAAACGGAAAAGTCTACCACGAAAGCAAAAATAAAAACGAAAGAAGAACACGAAAAACGGACTTAAACCACGAGATTCCCACACGATTTACACAAGAAGCAACTAACAGGGAAGGGAAAAGTTTACCACCCTTCGACTACGCTCAGGGTAAACTCCTTCGACTACGCTCAGGGTAAACTCCTTCGACTACGCTCAGGGTAAACTCCTTCGACTACGCTCAGGGTAAACTCCAAACACAGATAGACGCAGAGAGGGGATTCGTTATTAGTATAATAGTGTAATAGTTAATCGAAATAAAACAAACAAAAGGGCAGGCAAGTGTGCGTTCCGTACACAGAATACTGCTGAGAGCAGAGGCTCTCAGCAGTCCGAAGGGTTAAATTAAAAATCAAATATTAAAAATCAAAACTAACATATAAAAATCGTTATTAGTATAATAGTGTAATAGTTAATCGAAATAAAACAAACAAAAGGGCGAGGCAATGCCGCCTCGCCCTTACAAATAGGTTGTTTTTTATTTTGACAGTTGGTCTACTTTTTCTTTTAATACGTCTATTTGTTTCTGCTGTTCCTGCACTACTTTTGTCAACGCCGCTACGATATCCATCGGCGATAATCCTTTTCTGTCATTCGTCGCTACAAGGTCGGGAACGTCTTCAGCTATGAAACCTACGTACTCTTCTCCTTTGTCTTTCTTATAATTGAACTTAACCGGAGTCAGGTTTTTAACCGCACTCAACGCTTCATCCACCCGTAGTTCTTCTATGTTTTCTTTGTATGCCCTGCTGCTTGAATTTGTCCATGTTCCGCCATTACTGAGGTACGCGCCGTTAGAAGCATTGATGAATCTTCCCGTCCCGGTGGACGTTAAATAAAGCAAATCTGAAGCGTTTGAAGCATTGTTTATCTGGAAATAACCTGCCTTGCCCGTTCCGACTGTAGTCGCATATAACGCCTCGCTTGCATTTGAAGCATTGTTTATCCCGAAATACCCGCCCGTGCCCGTTCCATTTGTAGTTGCGCAGAACGCCTGGCTTCCATTTGAACCATTACTTATCGCAAAATATCCTGCCCTGCCGCCGGTTCCGGTTGCATAAGAAATTATGGAATTTCCACCGCTGCCATTTGAAGTGCAATATAGCGCGCCATTTGTATTTGAAGAATTATTTACCTGGAAATACCCGGCGTTGGAGGTCCCGGTTGTATAACCGTACATTGCATATCCTGTTCCGTTTGTATATCCATAAACCGCATTATTCCCATTTGAAGCATTGTTTATCTGGAAATTCCCGGCTTTCCCGGTTCCCGTCGTATAGCCGTAAACCGCGCTTCCTGTGCCGTTTGTGGTTACCCCCAGAGCAGAAGCGCCATTTGAAGCATTGACTACCTGGAAATACCCGGCACTGCTTGTACCTGTTGTATACCCACTCACCCCGTTTCCGGAACCGCTCGTATAACCGTACACCGCATGTCCGCTTCCGTTCGTGTTCCCCTCCAACGCATAAGAACTATTTGAGGCGTTGTTTATCTGGAAAAATCCCGCGCCGCCGACGCCGTTTGTATACCCGTACATTGAATACCCGCTTCCATTCGTAGCCGTATACAAAGCCTCGCTTGTATTTGAAGCATTGTTTATCTGGAAATTCCCGGCTCTCCCGGTCCCCGTCGTATAGCCGTAAACCGCATATCCGCTACCATTCGTAGCCCCCTGCAATGCAGGATTTACGTTTGAAGCATTTGCTATATGGAAATACCCGGCGTTGGCGGTTCCGGTCGTATAACCTTCTACCGCAACCCCGCTTCCGTCAGTAGATCCCCATATCGCTTGTCCGCTACCATTCGTGCTTCCGACCAACGCAGAAGCTGAACTTAAATTATTGGCTACCTGAAAAGCCCCGGCGCCACCTTCTCCGGTTGCATATCCATAAATTGCATTCCCGTCACCATTTGTCGTCGCATACAATGCTTCATTTGAATTCGAAGCATTGGATATATTGAAAGCCCCTGCCCTGCCCGAGCCGCTCTGGTCAGAAGAAATCAGATTAGAAGAGGAAGCCGCCGAAACACCAAGCGGACCTGTCATCGTGTCTCCGGAGGATATCACATATTTAGCGTTAAAATTGGTAGTATCTTTCCCTTGTAAACTGTGAGACGTTACCGATACTCTCGCCGAATCAACATACGCGACGTTTGCAGTAACCGCATATCCCGCAGTATCCGAGTGATTTGCGTTTGCGACTTCCCCGCCTACGTTCGCACCCGCAACAAAACTTGCGGTATCCGAGAGGTTAGCTTTCGGGACTTCGGTCCCCCAAACATTGCCGTTCCACTTATAAGAATTAGTCGAGATTCTTGATGAGTCAATATAAGTAATGTTTGCATTAACTGCATAGGTTGCGGTATCCGCTTTGTTAGCGTTTGCAACTTCCCCGCCTACGTTCGCACCCGCAACAAAACTTGCGGTATCCGAGAGATTGGCTTTCGGGACTTCGGTCCCCCAAACATTGCCGTTCCACTTATAAGAGTTAGTCGAGATTCTTGTTGAATCAATATATGTAATGTTTGCATTAACTGCATAAGTTGCGGTATCCGCTTTGTTAGCGTTTGCGACTTCCCCGCCCACGTTCGCACCCGCAACAAAACTTGCGGTGTCCGAAAGATTGGCTTTCGTGACTTCCCCGCCCACGTTCGCACCCGCAACAAAACTTGCGGTGTCCGAAAGATTGGCTTTCGTGACTTCACCGCCTACGTTTGCGCCTGCGACAAAACTTGCGGTATCCGAGAGGTTGGCTTTCGGGACTTCGGTTCCCCAAACATTGCCGTTCCAGTTATAAGAGTTGGTCGAGATTCTTGCCGAATCTACGTACGTAACGTTAGCGGCAAGTGCATAACTCGCGGTATCCGCGCGGGTTGAATTGTCCGAACGTTTTGACTTTATTGCATAACCTACGCTTGTAAGTTTTTTTCTCGGAGATAAAACTTCGCTTCCGACTTGTGTTTCGAGGTAAAGAGAAGTATTATTAAAGAAGCTGTCGGGTATTGGCGTTACGCTGCCGAGTAGTACGTTGAATACTCCTTTGATTACATACACGGTGTCTTGAGCTTCATTCCATAGGGGAGTAACTCCCGTCGGAGTGGTATATAACCTGAATATCATATTAATTTTAGCCGTGATTGCTGAAGTGTCGGATGCATAACCGAGCCACCCCTGGTAATTAATTTCTGAGGGGACGCCTGATTTTGTTCTGCCTTTTGCTTCAAGAATGTCAGTTCGCTGAATGGTTACGTTACGAACCGCGGTTTTTTGTCCACCCAATAAAACAACCGGGAGTAATAAAATCCCGACTAAAAAACTGCCGAAAGTCTTTCGCATATTCCCTCCATTTTCAAAAAACAAAACTTTTTCAACAGGGATTTAAAGAGATTTGCCTACCTGCGGTAGACAAATAAGAGATTCTAAATTATTTTCTATCTCTTAAATTCTCTTTCAATCACTATTGATTTTTATTTTATAATTGTTAACTTTCAGGATATATTGTGGTTTTGCTTTTTGCAAGAAAAAAAAGAGACTCGCCACAAAAACACGAAAAATATGAAAAATGGAGAAGGGTAAACTCCAAACACTGAGAACCCAGCTGAGCTGGATAGAAATAGTGGTCAGTGGTTCCGCCTCAGGTGGATCAGTGATCAGAAGAACAGAGAACAGAAAGAATAAAACCATGCCTAACGGCAGGCAGGGACGCTGAGTCCGCAGAGAGCATAAAAACAGAATACAGAAAAATTTAAACAGGGATTATTTACAAGTGTTCCAGTATATGCCGGAAGCAAGTCCTACAATCGCTCCGGCAGGCGCACCCAAAAAGAATATCGGGAATGCATCCGGGTCAACAAGGCAGCTATTATCGCAACCATTTATTTTGCCAAAAACGCCAACTCCTGCGAGTCCAACAAGGGGACCTGCCAAGATCCCGCATAACATAGACGTAGCTATTCTGCCAAAACTATCTTTCTTTCCTTTTACAAGTTTCCATTTTCCATAAAAATCGGGCACACCTACTCCTAAGGAGGTGTAAATAGTATTAGTCCGAAGTGGGCATGGGGTTTGGGAATTAGCATTATAATACCCTATGCGGAATCGTAAACTTTGATAAAAAGTAGCGCCTATGCCAAGCGAAAGCGAACGAACCCAAGACGAACCATAATAACATTCATTGGTAATTTCAGACCAACCAAAAGAACTGTAATTTAAGTATGTGTAGAGTTTCATTTTTTTAGAATCGGATAAAATAATATACGCTTTTATTGGGAGCATTTCTACATTATATTGATAAAATCCCGGCATTACTTTGTACCCGATAAAGTCAGTTCCTACGACTACGGGACCTGCGCCGAAGCCGAGTTCCATAAAATCCATACTCGTGAAAGAGGGGAAGCCTTTATCAAGGGAAAGAGGACAGACGTGAAAATAACTTTTAAACCCGTGCGCAAAAGAAGGCGTTAAAATAATTATTAAAGAAAAGAATAATGCGATTTTATTTTTCATTATTTATCTTCTCCTAAACAATATCTATTTTTAATGCTCCTTTTTCTTTCTCATAAAACAACATTGAAGAATACAAATAATTTTCAGGGTATTAGGTAATTGGTTCACCGCCAAGGAGGCGGGATGTTCCACATTGGGTAATTGGGTATTAGGTAATTTGTCATTGGGTAATTGGGTATTAGGTATTGGAAAATTGGAAGAATCTGCGGATGTAATATTACTCGCTAATAAAATTATAAGTGCCAGCAAAATATTTTTCATTTTATCAGTACTAATTTTTTCGTTTCCTTATAATCCCCCGCGGTCAGTCTCACAAAATATATCCCGCTCTTGTGGATATTGGGAGTAAAGGTATAATCGCCTTTAGTTAATGTGCCGGAATAGAGAGTGCTTTGAAGTCTACCTGATAAGTCGTAGATAGTTATTAGTGTATTAGTATAATAGTTATTGGGGACGGAGAGGGAAATTTTATTTTTAATAACTCTCAACTCTGAACTTTGAGCTTTCAACTCTTTACTTTCTTCTATTCCCGTCGTATTATACACTGCAATACCGCTCCAAAAAGTTCCAATCCAGAGTTTATTTCCGTCCAGCGTAAGAACAGTGACGTCGTTAGAAGGCAGTCCGGAATTTAATGTGTCATAAACAGTCCAGTTAGTGCCGTCGAACTTTGCAATGCCGCCACCAAGAGTGCCGGCCCATATATTGTTTCCTTGTATTGCAAGAGCATAGACATCGTTATCCGGCAGTCCGGAATTTAATGTGTCATAGGTAGTCCAGTTAGTCCCGTCAAATTTTGCAATGCCGCCGCCCCAGGTACCAATCCATTTATTATTCCCTTGTATTGCAATAACCCGAACGTCATTATCGGGCAGCCCGGAATTTGAAGTGTCGTATACAGTCCAGTTAGTCCCGTCAAATTTTACAAGTCCATCGTCATAATTGCCAATCCATTTATTGTTCCCTTCTATTGCAATAGCTGTAATCCAGTTATCGAGCAAACCGGAATTTGACGTGTCATAGGTAGTCCAGTTAGTTCCGTCAAACTTTGCAAGACCACCGCCGGGGTGGCCACCTGCATAAATATCCCCAAGAGTGCCGACCCATTTATTGCTCCCTTCTAAAGCAATAGCAAAAACCCGAATATCAGGCAAAGGTGAATTTGAGGTATCATAAATAGTCCAGTTAGTTCCGTCAAACTTCATAAGACCACCATAATGATTGCCGACCCATTTATTGCTCCCTTCTACTGTAATAACGCTGATTCCCGGGATTTCAATCACAGCAGTCCAGTTAGTCCCGTCAAACTTTGTAAGGCTCCAACCGGTGCCAATCCATTTATTATTTCCGTCTATTGCAATAGCCCTGACCCAGTCGTCAAACAACCCTGAGTTTGAACTGTCATACACAGTCCAACCCGGGTGTTGAGCAAAACTATTAGAGGTTGTTACTACAATAAAAACAATAGAAAATATCAAATATTTTCTCATCTTTCTCCTTTACTAAATTAAAAGTTTTTAACAGAACGGGCAGACACTCAGGTCTGCCCCTACAAATATTATTTTACTAAAACAAGTTTTTTGGTTTGCTTATAATTTCCCGCCGTTAATCTCACAAAATATACACCGCTCTTTTTTATGTTCGGCGTGAACGTGTAATCCCCTTTACTAAATATGCCATTATAGACAGTGCTTTGAAGTCTTCCGCATAAATCATATATTTTTAATTCTGCCTGCATTGCCTTCGGCACATCCAAATAAATCTTTTCTTTTATTATCTTTAAATCCGCATTCCCCAATCCAAAATCCGAAATGGAAGGTTCTTCCACTGCCATTTTTGGTTCATACCACTTACAAGGAATTCCGTTTACTATTGACCACAATCTGTAATATCCTGCGAAATCGGACACTTGCGGGTGCACGATTGTATTAGCCGTATCCCAGTAAGAGCTTGAAGGCATCGTAATAATATCTCCTCCGCCGTTACCCTGGAAATTTCCGCCGCCGATACGCACAAGAGAAATAATAGGATGATCGGTATTTGATACGTGACAATGATTTCCGCCGTCTGCTTCCGTTATGTCTCTGAAGAGTGAGCCCTCTATGGCCATAGTAGAAGATATAGCGGTTATAGGATTATAATTATATATACTTGATTGCCATGTGAATTCGTATCCAAGTCCAAAATCAAATCTTTCTATAGAACTGAGAACGTTGCTGCTACCGATTCCTCCAATTGCATACACAAAAGGTTTTTCCCCGGGAACAAGGATAGTTGAAAAATAACTTCTTCCCGAAGTAAGCGTTCCGGTATTTGTCCATTCATTTGTTGCCGGGTCATAAATTTCACAGGACGTCAAGTCGCCGTTTCCACCGGAAACCATTACTAATCCTGCATAAGTCATTGTAGCGCTGTGTAAATAACGAGCCTGGTTGAGGCTTGGCGCCTGAGACCATTGTCCGGTTGCCGGGTCATAAATTTCACAACTTGAGAGTGCGGTTCCGCCGGTTCCTTTTCCACCGATTACAAGAACTTTTCCGCTTTGCAATAAAACAGCGCTGTGCCAGCAACGAGAAGTAATTAAGTTTCCTGTGGATGTCCAGTTTCCGGATGCGGGATTCCACATTTCGCAAGTATTGGTTGGTGTCCCTGCCGAGGTTTCTCCTCCGATTACCATTATATTTCCGTTCAGCAACAAAACCGCCGTATGTCTTGCTCTTGCCGTTGTCATTGCTGCTGTAGTTGTCCAAATGCTTCCATTAAATATTTCACAAGTGTTTGTATAACCGGTATTTTCTCCACCCGTAACAAGAATAGTTCCGTCTTTTAATAAAGTGGAAGTATGGTCAAATCTTGGAGTGTTCATACTTGCCGTAGAAGACCATATTCCTCCGTTCAAGTCATACATTTCGCAAGAACTAAGCGCCGAGCCTGTGTTTTTACCGCCCGCGACAAAAACTTTACCCTCCGGGTCAGCCGTCAAATTTGCGGTATGGTGTGTTCTCGGGGTATTTAATGAACCCGTATATTTAGTAGTATCAAACTGATAACAAAATAATTCGCATGAAGACAATGCCGTTCCGCCGGCATCTTCTCCGCCGACGATAAGGACGTGGGACGAACAATCGGCAATATATTTTATTGGCAATAATGTTGCGGTAGCCGCACAGCGTGATGTATTTAATTGTGCTTTGGTCGTCCATCCCGGATTTTCCGCAGGATCATAAATTTCGGTTCTTGCATCAGAAGGGACATTATAATCTCCGGCAACTAAAACTTTTCCCGTAGGTAGAATCGCAGCAGAGAAATGCCATCTGTTTATTGCCATAGAGTCTGTATTTGTCCACATCCCGGTTGCCGGGTCATAAAGTTCACAACTTTTTAAGCCGCTTCCTGCAATTAAAAATGCTTTGCCGTTTGGGAGTAACGCCAGTGCCGGGATTACTCTCGGGGAAATATTTTGTGCTCCTGAATATGACCATTTTTGGGTTGAAACGTCATACAACTGGGATGCCGTTGTCTGTCCGCCGGCGGTTAATACTTTTTGAGGGGATGTTCTTAACAAAACAGCTACATGTTTACACAACCCGGTTAATAAGGAATCCGTGTAACTAAACGTTTCCGAGACCGGGTCAAAAACTTCGCAAGATTTATAGACCTGCTGGTCGAGTCTCCATCCGCCAACCATCATAACCTTTCCGTCCGGCAATCTTACTTCCGCAGAATTGAAACGGTCATATAAACTACTTGAACCATCAATATTATTTGCAATCCTGCGCAAAGAATCTATCTCCCATTCATAAATATAACAGGGTGGTCCAGCCGGGCGGTCAACAAAAAGCACTCTTCCATCATATAATAAGTTCCAACATTCTTGCATTGACCCTGAAAGGGAAGTTTGCCAGTGAAGCCAGGTATTTTGCCATGTTTTTGTTTGCGGGTTATAATTCCAGAGGTACCCGTGATTGCTTTCGAGTAAAACGTTTCCGTTCGGGAGCAATATTGCAGAAGTGTGGTCATTTGCTTCTAAAGTAGTATCAACAGGGTAATTATCCCTCTGCCATTTTCCTGTAGCCGGGTCAAAAGTTTCATAACTTATTGAAGCCGCGGTTGACATTCCGCCCAACATCATAACTTTTGAATCCGTGAGCGTTACAAACTGAGAACCGTTTCTTGGTGTATTAAGATCCCCGGTTAACGACCATCTACCTGTCCCATACACTACGTTTCCGCAAAGTATAAACGCGAACACAAACTTCGTAAATTTATGCATAATTCCCCCTTTTTTCTGTCATTCTGATCCCGATTCCTGACTGCCGTCAGGCAAGTTATCGGGACTCTCTTTATTATCCTCTGTACTCATCCTGTAAATCCTGTCTTCTATTTTTTTATTCGCGTATATTCGCGTGAATTCGCGGATCATATTTCTTTTTTTTCTATTTTATCAGTATTAGTTTTTTCGTTTCTGCAAAGTTCCCCGCATTCAGTCTCACAAAATAGATTCCGCTCTTGTGGATGTTGGGCGTAAAGGTATAATCGCCTTTAGTTAATGTGCCGGAATAGAGAGTCTCTTTTGGTCGTCCGCTTAAATCGTAAATCGTTATTAGTGTATTAGGGCAATAGTCATTAGGAACGGAGAGGAAGATTTTATTTTTAATTATTTTCATTTTTACATTTTGATATTTAATATTTGAATTTTCTTCCACTGCAATTAACGAAACTTTCGCATAATAAATATCCCGGGTATTAAGTTGGTATATTCCGCCTGTCCATACTATATGGCTATTTCCGGAGTTGTCAATTGTTGCCGACGGGCAATAAGCGACACAACCTTGTGCGCCGAAAGTAATACTATTCCAAATTAACCCATTATCATTCGAATATTTTAAGTGGGTTTTTGCAATATCCCTTCCTTCTGAACTGTCATATTCGGCAACTCCATAAATAACCGTCACAAAATTATCCCGGGTGTTAACTTGAGGTGTTCCAAAAATTGAAAGCAGGTTTTCCGTTTCCGGGACCAGACAAACGGAAGAGTCCCAACTTGTTCCTCCATCCGCGGAATGTTTTATATAATAAGAGAATCCGGAGTCTTGTTTTTCTTTTTGCAACCATCCTATATAGACTGAATTCCCGCTCGAAGCAACCGTCGGACAAATGGAATAAGCGCTATCCGTCGTAAGTCTGCTGTCGGAGCTCCAGACTTGCCCGCTGTCCATCGAACGTTTGTAATATATTTCTCCGCTTGAATCGTCCCTTGAATCCTGCCATACCAGATGCACAAAATTATCAAAAGAGGATATTGCCGGGCAAGGAGCATACGACGGTATAAGAGCATCCCCCGGTTCTCCTAAAGTTATAGATATGTCAGGAGTGGTTACCAAATTTTCAACCGGCGTTGACCACTGCAAACCGCTGTTAAAAGAATGAGTATAAATAAAATTAATAGTGTCACTTATTGTTTTTCTCCAGATTGAATGGACGACATTATCTCCGGATACATCCATACATACGCCTCCCAAAGACGAAGTCGAGTCTGATTCGTATAATACCGTATCTTCCCATACGCTTCCGCCGTCTGCGGAACGAAGATAATGAATATGATAATTCTCTGCATATTTAGTATAAAATATATGAACGGCATCCAGGTTGTTAGTTGAGATAGTAGGCGGAGAATAAATTGTATCAGCAAGTCTTAAGACGCTATCAAAAGTTGCTCCTCCGTCGAGAGAACGCCTGTAAGAAAGAGAAAGCCCGGTAAGTTTTGTCGTGTCGCCGGTTGTATCAATAAACGTTTTTCCCATCTCAAGAGAACGATTATAAAAAAGACGACATAACGAATTCCCGTCCTTGTTTTTTAACAAGTTTATATTTTTTGTGAGGAATTTCGCTTTATAAGTGTTTAATAATTTTGAGGTTGTATCGGAAATCTCATCACTAAGCCATACGATATGAACACGGTTTCGCGAATCCACGGCAACGGAATGCTGGGTAAAATCGGAACTACAGGAACACCCCGGAGCATTGCTTATGTTGGTTCCATCGTTATAAGTAAAAACAAATCCGCCCAAGACTGCGCTTACTAAAAAATATTTAATGTATCCCATTGTTTCTCCTTGTCTTAAACTCTAAACAAGACCCTTACTATATATCTTTGTTTGTTTAAGTTGTCAAGCATAAAAAACAGAAAATATTACCACCCCGCATCTTGCGGGATAAACTCCTAACAAATGAAAACGGAGAACACGAAAAACAGAGAAGGGAAAATTGGAACCGCCCCGCCGGGGCGGGGTAAACTCCTAACACCGATAGACGCAGAGAAGGGATTCGTTATTAGTATAATAGTGTAATAGTTAATCGAAATAAAACAAACAAAAGGGCGGACAAGCGTACCCCACGATAAATTATTTTATTTCGACAGTTGGTCTATTTTTTCCTTGAGCGCGTTTATTTGTTTCTGCTGTTGCTGTATGTTTTTCTGTTGTTCCTGCACTACTTTTGTCAAAGCTGCGACGATGTCCATCGGCGACAACCCTTTTCTATCTTTCGTCGCTACAAGGTCAGGCACGTCTTCCGCTATAAAGCCTACACACTTTTCTCCCGCGTATTTCTTATAATTGAATTTAACCGGATTTAAGTTCCTTACCGTGCTTATCGCCTCGTCCAACCGCAGGTCTTCTATGTTTTCTTTATATTCGCGGCTGCTTGCGTCAGTCCATGTTCCGCCATTACTGAGATACGCGCCGTTAGAAGCATTTATAAAATTACCGCTTCCGTTTGAATTTAAATAAAGCAAATCCGCCGAGTTCGAAGCATTATTTATATTGAAATACCCTGCCCTGCCCGTGCCGGTTGTACTACCATATAGTGCATTTCCGCTGCCGTTTGTCGTTCCATACAGTGCGGAAGCCGAATTTGAAACATTACTTATTTCAAATCCTCCGGCGCTGGATATCCCGCTTGCCAATCCGCGCACTGCACTCCCGCTGCCATTTGTAGATCCCTGCACTGCAGGATTTGAGTTTGAAGCATTGTTTATCTGGAAATATCCTGCCTTGCCCAAGCCAGTCGTGTAACCATAAATTGCATTCCCACTGCCGTTCGTAGTTCCATAGAATGCATCAGTTGAATTTGAAGCATTATTTATTGAAAAATACCCTGCCCTACCCGTACCGTTTGTAGTTCCGCGCACTGCAATTCCGCTTCCGCTTGCAGCCCCGTACATGGATTCCCCGCTGCCATTCGTGACACCATATACCGCAGGATTTGAATTTGACGCATTGCTTACCTGAAAATGCCCCGCACTACCCGTGCCATTTGTGGTTCCGTACAATACCGGGTTTGTGTTTGAACCGTTGGTTATCTGAAAATATCCTGCGCTGCCCGTACCTGATTGAGTTGAAGAAATCATATCATTAGCTGAAGTCGCCGAAACGGAAAGATGACCCGTCATATTATCTCCGGATTTAGATACATATTTGCCGTTGAAGATAGTTGTGTCTAAGCCTTGTAAGTTGATAGCCGTAGTGGCTGTATCGGCGCGGGTTGCATTGTCCGAACGTTTTGATTTTATTGCATAACCTACGCTTGTAAGTTTTTTCCTCGGGGATAACGCTTCGCTTTCTACCTGTGTCTCGAGGTAAAGAGAAGTATTATTAAAGAAGCTGTCGGGTATAGGCGTTACGCTGCCGAGTAGTACGTTGAATACTCCTTTGATTACATACACGGTGTCTTGTGATTCTGTCCATAATTCCGTGCCGCCTGTTACAGTATCATATAACTTGAATACCATATTTAATTTATCCGTGATTGCTGAAGTGTCCGTTGCCGAACCGAGCCACCCTTGGTAATTGATTTCTGCAGGGACGCCCGATTTTGTTCCGCCCTTTGTTTGAAGAACGGTGGCTCGCTGAATGGTTACGTTACGAACTGCGGTTTTTTGTCCGCCCAATAAAACAGCCGGGAGTAATAAAATCCCGACTAAAAAACTGCCGAAAGTCTTTCGCATATTCCCTCCATTTTCAAAAAACAAAACTTTTTCAACAGGGATTTGGCCACCGCTTTACGGGACTATTTCACTGTTTATTTTATAATTGTTAATTTTACAGAGTATATTGTGATTTTACTTTTTGCAAGAAAAAAAGAGTAGAAAAATTTGCCTCACGGAAAGTTACCAGAGTATTATTTTTTTTGTGATTGTTTCCGGTTTTGAGTTTTTGCCTGTATGCTTTAAAACTGCAAGGTATACACCTTTTGGTATTCGTTTGCTTATCTCTGTCGTGTAAATTCCTGCATTTATTTCTTTGTCAAACAGGATTTTGGCGCGTCTCCCCACAACGTCATACAAACTAAGAGATGTATATCCTTTGTCATGGATTATAAATATCAAATCCCCGTCATTAAAACTTAATTCCATATTATTAAGCCGGCTTTCTTCTTCTATCTTTCCTTCACAGGAAGAGCTGATGCTGACTTCCCAAACGCATGCCAGAAGGGTTACGCAGTCCTGTCCCGATGTTCCAGACATTAATTCATATCGACAGTGGGCTACGTTACTTCCGGGGGGGGTGAGAGAAGTGACGTCATAAGTTTTGGTATCCCAATAGGGACCGTCAAAACCTTCCGTGCAGTTAGCGTCTAATAATGAATCATTATAGAACATTAAATCCGGGAGTCCCGGGCCTTGTCCATCGGCAATAATATATGTGATTTTTGCTTCAACTACAGGGCTTGATGCTTGTATCCATTGTACTGTCCAATTATAGCTTTCAACGCCGGTAGTGCTGGCAAAAAGCACATTTCCATCGTATAGCACAAAAGATTTTTTACTGAGAGCAGTATTCTCGTAGAAAACTACAAGAGTTGCGCCCTCGGAATAATATCCGCCGTTGAACGAAGTCAGGCTATACGTTCCGTTTCCTGTGACAAGAGAAGTGACATCTTTTCTAAAAGATTGCGAATACCCAACAGACCAGCAAGGGTCGTCGTCCGAACCCGTAAATCCGCCCGTAATCGGAGTGCCGTTAAAAACACCGGAGTTCCCGGTGATGAAATCCAGAGTTGAAGTTAATGCGTTCCAGTAGAGGAAAGCTTTTTTGATTGTAGAACCGGCAGGAATGTCGCCAATCGTAATATTGCCTGAACGTGTATTACGGATACTTACGCCTTTTGCGGTATAACCACCGCAAAAACTGTCCGCATAAAAAACGGTAAGAGAGGTCATTGGTGTGGCAAGCTTGTTCCGGTCGCAGCTGTCGCAATCTTTTTTAGTCAAGCCGCCTTCTCCTCTGGCTAAACTACATATAATTAATAACATTCCTAAAATAAAAGAAAATCTTTTCATTTGTTATATCCTCCCCGAACAATAAATAGTCTTTCACCATATTAATTTTAATATAAACGGATGTCAAGCATAAAATGGAAACAGAGAGGGAAAAAATAAAAGATAGAAATCTCTAAAACACGAAAGTATACTAATTTGTGATATGCAGCACAACTTCCGAACGTAGGGAACAGACACACCTGTTCCCTACAAAGCATAAGCACAGAAAAAAACAACAGAATAGAGATTCCAAGATTAACGAATTACTTGACAGATTAACGAATATCCTTATATTAGACAATAATAATTTATGAAATCTTTTAAAAAGATTTTAGGGTTGGACATCGGTGGAACCAACATAAAAGCAGGCGTATCCGTTGTGCCTCCCGAAATAACTGAGTTCAAAAGTTTCCCCACGGACACATCCGCCATCCGTGAACAAATTGCATCAATCGCAAAAACCTTTAAGCCGGATGCAATTGGAATAGGAATAGCGGGACTCATCGGGAACGGAATCGTATACTCTTCTCCCAACCTTGCAAAAATAAACAACACTTCCTTGAAAGATTTTCTCGAACATAAACTTAAAATTCCGGTCACCGTAGAAAACGACGCCAATATGTACGCATTCGGTGAATGGAAACACGGCGCGGGTAAAGGCTCACACAGTATGTTGCTTCTCACCCTCGGGACGGGAGTCGGTGGAGGGATTATAAACGACAACAAGTTATATACCGGCGAAGGATTCGCAGGAGAAATCGGGCATACTACCATCGCTCCGGACGGGGCGGCTTGTGAATGCGGTAACTACGGCTGTCTGGAGACTTTCGTTGGAAGCGCGGCAATCGTGCTCAAAGCAAAACAAGGACTTATGCTGGGCATAAAAACGTCGCTTGTTAAACACTCCAAAATAACCCCGGAAGTCATATCAAAAGAAGCTTATAAAGGAGACAAATTTTCGTTGTCAATAATTGAGGGCGTTGGTTATTATCTCGGGATAGGGATTGCGAACGCTTGCGCCATAATGGATCCGGAGATAGTCGTAATCGGCGGTGGAGTCTCGAAAGCAGGAAAAATATTATTCAACAAAATAAATGATACATTGGAAAAGCGGCTGTTTCTATTGCCTTACACCGGGAAAAACAAAAGAAAAAAACTCACAATCGTTCCTGCAAAACTCGGGGACGAGGCGGGTGTGCTTGGGAGCATAACGTACATTACAGACAAATTAAATATTAAACATTAAATATCTCCAGCGGAGCTGGATAACCAGCCCTAAGCAAGCTAAGGGCTGGTAAACGAATGGGAGGGAACGATGGCGAAGTATAAGATTTCGGTTTTGCCGGGAGACGGCGTAGGGAAAGAAGTTGTAGAAGCAGCAAAAATAGTATTGGATGCTTTAAAATTAGATGCGGAATATATTTATGGGGATATCGGTTGGGAGTTCTGGAAACACGAAGGGAATGCTTTGCCTGAGAGGACGATACAATTATTAAAAGAAACCGATTGCTGTCTTTTTGGCGCAATTACCTCTATGCCAAAAGAAGAAGCAGTCGCAGAACTTGATGAAAGATTGCGGGATAAAGGGTTAGTATATTTTAGCCCGATAGTTAAAATGCGCCAGATGTTCGATTTGTACGTTAATCTCAGACCCTGCAAAGCATACCCGGGCAACCCGTTGAATTATCGTGAAGACATAGACATTGTTGTATTCAGGGAAAACACCGAGGATTTGTATTCCGGGGTAGAGTTTCATCCCGTTCCCGATGAAGTAAGACAGGCTCTGGATAAAAATAGCCCGGCTATGAAAAAGTTTGCCGGTGCGGCTTCGGGCGATATGGCTATTTCTTTAAGGATAATAACCAGAAAAAGCGCGCAAAGAATAATCAGGGCGGCTTTTGAATATGCAAAAAAGACCGGACGTAAATCCGTGACACTTGTTGAAAAACCAAACGTAATAAGGGAAACGTCGGGGTTGATGTTAAGGGAAGCAAGAAAAATAGCGAAAGAATATCCCGGAATTGCATTTTGGGAAGCGAACATTGATGCGATGTGTATGTGGCTGGTAAAGAATCCGCAGGATTATTCCGTGTTATGCACTTCAAATATGTTCGGAGATATAGTTTCGGATTTGGCGGGACAGCTTGTGGGCGGATTGGGATTTGCGGCATCCGCGAATACCGGCGACAAATATGGCGTGTTTGAACCTGTACACGGGTCGGCACCGAAATATACGGGTATGTATAAAGTTAACCCGATTGCTACAATATTTACGAGCAAGTTGATGCTTGACTGGCTTGGAGAAACCGAAAAAGCGACTAAAATCGAGCAGGCAGTTATAAAGGTTTTACAGGAAGGCAAAGTAAGAACTTATGACCTGGGCGGGAAAGCGACGACGCTCGAGGTTGCGGAAGCCATAGCGGGAAAGCTTTAGAGAGAAAATAGTCCAATCTGTCGAAGAGGTAAGTTCGAGCCCTTGCTCGAACTTATAGGGTAGTATCCGCTCTTTTTCTATATGACTTATTCTTTATTTTACTAAAATTAGTTTCTTGGTTTCTGTTAGTATATTAGATTCTTCCCCTTCACTTCGTTCAGTGTCAGAATGACAAACAGCTGTTAGTCTTACAAAATAAATCCCGTTTTTGTGGATGTTGGGCGTGAAGGTATAATCCCCTTTAGTTAATGTGCCGGAATAAACAGTCTCTTTTGGTCTTCCACTTAAATCGTAAATCGTTATTAGTATATTAGTATAATAGTCATTAGGAACGGAGAAGGAAATTTTATTTTTTATAACTAACAACTGATCCGCCTTAGGCGGAAAGCTACCCTGTTGTTCTACTCCAATAAGGGGATTATATTTCAAGATACTGCTCCCCTTATAAGTTGTATTTAACGCCCATACATAGATTGTATCTATGGCGCATATTTTGGATACAGTGCCGGGAACCGTTGCTTCTACTTCCCATATTTTCCCACCATCTCTTGTTCTCAAAATAACTCCTTGTCCGCCTACCCATCCGTTCAACGAGTCAACAAATTTTACGCATTTTAAACTATTGGTTACTCCACTTGACAGTGTTTCCCATACGCTATCGGTTCCGCCGTTATCGGTATATAATATTTTTCCTGAATCTCCAACTGCCCATCCGTGGAGAATGTCTACGAAGTCCATATCGTTTATTGTTTGAAATTCATATAAAGGAGATAAATCACTAACTCCCGTAGTAGTTCTATAGAATAATCCATAAGCCATCCACATATAAGAATAATCTAAAGCGCACCATACTCGGGGTATAGGTTTACTATCCAGTTGCATACTATGTCCGGCCAGTAAAAACGTACTTCCCGTGGTCAAAGAACTTCCTTGATAACCACTCCAGATTAAACCGTCTGATGTAGACTTTATTTTTCCAACGCCTCCATATTGATAATGCGATTCCAGATATTGTCCCGAAGTAGTAAATGTATTAAACCCATTTCCTGTAGATATTAAGTACCACCCGGTGGCAGCCCCTCCTGTAACAGCTTGACTATACCTACCGCCTACAAGTCCGTTCAAATAACCGGAAAAACCGATACAATCCAGACTCATCAAAGCTCCTGCATTGACTAGAATTTTTTCAGTCCATGTTTTTCCTCCATCATTGGTAAACAGGACTCTTCCATCATGATTGGTAGTTATGCCGCCTACTGCCCAACCGTGAAGCGAATCGGGAAAACTTATGTCCCCAATGTTATCGGAATATTGTATTACCCAGCTGTTAACGGCATAACTCATTTTTGCAAACATAATTAACCCTAAAACAATCAGACAGAATTTTTTCATAATCCCTCCAAAAGCACGCTTACTAAAAAATATTTAATGTATACCATTGTTTTTCCTTAATCTTATTCCTAAACAAGACACTTACTCTATATCTCTATTTGTTGACGTTGTCAAGTGTAAAAAGAAAAACAAATACCTCGCCACGAAAGCCATGCCTACGGCAGGCAGGCACGAAAAGAGTTTTCTTTTTTGTATTCGCGTTAGGAGTTCACCACGAAAAGAGCGGGGTGGATAGCTTTTTCCGTTCTCTGTTATTTGTTTCTTGTGTAAATCGTGTGAAATCTCGTGGTTTAATTATGTTTTCCGTTTTTCATGTCTTTTATGTCCCCTTTCTCTTTTTCCCGTGCTTTTCTTCTGTTTTCTGTTTTCCGTGTAAATCTTTGGTAGCAAGCCCTTGGTGTTTTAGCCCTTAGGGATTTTTATCCAGCTCTGCTGGGTTTGATTTCTTTTAAGAACACCCGCAAACAAACGAAAATCTTGAGAAATTCCACAAAAAGGAATTACCTTGACATAATAGAAAATTCGTAATAAGTTTTCGGTATGATTAACTTTATATTATTTTTTACGTTTGGTCTAGTTACAAACAGCCCGCTTGATAAAGTAGTAGGCGTGGTAGGAAAAGTTTGCATAACAAGAAGCGAACTGGAAGAAATGAAAACGATGTTGCCAAATCAAATCAGTGACGAAGAATTGCTTAATCGTTTAATTGAACAAAAATTACTGGTAATTCAGGCTGAACGGGATACGATACTCATTAAAGATGAAGAGTTGTCACGTGCCGTTGAGGGGGCTATTTTAGACTTAAAAGGAAGATTCCCATCGGATGAAACTTACAAAGCGGAACTCGAAAAATCAGGCATGACCGAAATCTCTATTCGCAAAAAATATGAAGAGAAATTGAAAGAACAAATGTTGACTCAAAAGTTATTCCAGAAAAAATTCGGAAAAGAACTTGCCGTTGGCGACGTGGAAGCTCTGGAGTTCTATAAAAACAACAAAGATTCCATCCCGCTTCAACCCGCAGGAGTGCGTTTATTAGGTGCATCTATAAAACATACCATCTCGGGAGAGGCTCTGAAAAAAGTGGATAAAAAAGCAGAAAGCCTTCTAAACAGAGTAAAAAAAGGAGAATCTTTTTCCGAGCTTGTTAAAAAATATTCCGAAGACGAAAAAACAAAAGCTCTTGGCGGAGACCTTGGTGTACTTAATCAGAACGATATGGGAGAAGAGTTTCGCGATGTCGTGGCAAAACTTTCCCCGGGCAATGCGGGTATCGTAAAATCGCAACTCGCTTATCACATTATTAAATGCGAAGCAAGAGAAGAAGAAACGGTTAAGTTAAGAGACCTCATATTATTTGTAAAACCGACAAGGTCCGATTCCCTGGAACTGGAAAAAAGGGTAACCCTCGTAAAGAATATTCTGGATACTATAAAACAGGATTCCATTCCCGAAATATTAAAAGATACCGCAAAAATAGAACTCCTGAGCTGGGGTGAAGCCTTTATTCCTGTCAGCAATACACCATTTGGTTCCATTGAAAAAATTCAGGTAAATAATGTCGCCATATTCCATACTCCCTTGAGTGTTCAGGTAATTAAACCCATTGAAGTTCGTGAAGAAAAAATGCCAAACTGGGAAGATATCCGGGATGACTTAAAACAATTCGTATACCAGAAAAAATTGGCGAAATATTATAAACAACTTGTAGATAAGCTTAAGAAAGAAATATATACAAAGAGTACATTGTAAGTTCCCTTTGTGCAAGATGTTCGTATTCAAAACCGCGCAGGTTAGCAAAAAATTTTAATATGAAAATCGGAATAACAATGGGCGACCCCGCCGGAATTGGACCCGAAATTACTCTTAAAGCCATAAACAGAATCGAAAAAAAAGATTCCGGAAAATACGTAATAATTGGTGCCAAAGACATACTCAAAAGCGTAAAAAAAAATTGCAATATCAAATGGGACGGCGAAATAATAAATTGCGTAACCGTATACCCTGAATACATAAAATACGGAAAAATATCCGTAACTGCAGGAAACGCCGCATATAAATATATAATCAAAGGCTACGACCTGATAAAAGAGAAAAAAATAAACGCGCTCGTAACCGCCCCGATTTGCAAAGCTTCAATCAAACTTGCGGGGTTTGATTATCCCGGGCATACCGAATTGCTCGCGGAACTTTCTAACACCAAACGATTCGCAATGATGCTGGCGGGAACCGAAACTGCCAAAAACAAAAAGCCTTTACGGGTTACGCTTGTTACTACTCATATTCCCATCAAGGAAGTATCTTCCTCGTTAACCAAAAAAACAATCCTGGAAAAAATAGAATTAACTCAAGAATTTCTGGTAAATAACTTTGGTATTAAACAGCCAAACATCGGCGTATGCGCGCTAAACCCCCATTCGGACGAGTTCGGAGAAGAAGAAAAAAATTTTATCCGTCCGGCAGTTGAAAGAGCAAAATCCTACGGCATAAACGTCTCCGGGCCGTATCCTGCGGATACTCTTTTTACAAAACCGGGGTTTGATGCGATAGTTGCGATGTATCACGACCAGGGATTGATACCATTGAAATTAAAGGAATTCGGGAATGCCGTAAACATAACTCTCGGGTTGCCGTTCGTAAGGACATCGCCGGATCACGGCACCGCATTTGATATCGCAGGGAAATGGGTCGCCGACCCGGGCAGTATGATTAATGCAATAAAAATGGCGGAAAAATTGGCAAAGTAAAAACAGAAAGTGGAGGAAAAATTAAAATGCAAGAACTAAAACAAACAGCAAAAGAAATAAGAATAGACATAATACGAATGCTCGAAAAATCCGGCTCGGGACACCCGGGAGGGTCTCTGTCCTGCGTCGAAATCGTAGTCGCACTGTACTTTAAAGTAATGCAATATGACCCCAAAAATCCTAAACTTCCGTCAAGAGATAGATTCGTCCTTTCCAAAGGACACGGCGTTCCTACGGTTTATGCCGTGCTGTCAAAACTCGGGTACTTCCCCCGCGAATGGTTATGGGAATTACGAAAAAGCGGCAAGCCTCTCCAGGGGCACCCTTACATAAAAATTCCGGGGATTGAAGCAAGTACAGGCTCTTTGGGACAGGGGTTATCCATTGCAAATGGCATTGCAATGGCGGGGAAGCTGGACAAATTAGACTATAGAGTATACGCTTTGCTCGGTGACGGCGAGATTAATGAAGGGCAAATCTGGGAAGCCGCGATGGGCAGCGCAAAATTCAAACTCGATAACCTTTGCGTAATACTTGACCATAATGGTTACCAGATAGACGGCGCTATAACGGACATAAAAAATCCTCTTCCTCTGGCGGATAAATGGAAAGCGTTCGGATGGGAAGTTATCGAATTGAAAGACGGACATAATTTTGACGAACTTTTGCCTGCGTTTGAAAAAGCAGAAAAAATAAAAGGGAAACCCGTTATGATAATTGCGCCTACGAAAAAAGGCAAAGGAGTGTCGTTTATGGAAAAAACTCCCCTTAAATGGCACGGCGTAACACCAAATGCGGAGCAGGCAAATCAGGCAGTCGAAGAAATAGAAAAATCATAAGGGTACGTCGGGGGTTTTAATCCAGCTCCGCTGGGCAACTGCCCTGACATTGGAGTGGTGTTCATATAGAACAAACTCCGGAGAAACGAAAAGAAGAAAAATCATTATGACAGACGAATATTTTATGGGGGAAGCCGTCAAAGAGGCGGAACTCGCATTAGAAAAAAAAGAAGTCCCCGTCGGCGCAGTCATTGTGCTTGATAATAAAATAATAGGACGCGGACATAATAGAATTGAATCCCTTCAAGATCCTACCGCGCACGCCGAAATAATAGCCATCACCAGCGCTGCCAACACTTTAAACAGCTGGCGAATTCTCGGCGCTACCATCTACGTAACGCTTGAACCTTGCCCGATGTGCGCCGGAGCAATAATGCTCGCAAGAATTGCAAAATGCGTGTTCGGAGTTGGAGACCCACTTGCAGGTGGACTCGTCAGCTCTTATAAAATTAAAACCCCAAAACTTGAAGTAGTTTCGGGTATCCTTGAACCGGTATGTAAGTCCCTTATGAAAGAATTTTTCAAAAAATTACGAAATAAAAATACTAAAATTTGACAAAATGAAATTAAATTGTATGTAGAATTATATTAAAATTAATAGGAGGAATTATGCTTGCTTTAACAATTTTTTTGCCGATTATTCTTGGAATTTTTGTTCTTGTTTTTCCTAAAACTTCAAAAGGGTTCCGTTCCGCACTAGCAATAGCGGGAAGTTCCATAGGACTTTTAGTTTCCTTCTTCATATTAAATACCGTTAACTCAGGGTATGACATATACTTGAATTATAACTGGATACCCGCTATCGGGGTTAATTTTGCTCTAAGGGGATATATATATTCTGCGTTCTTACTGATATTTATCAACTTGTTCGGTCTTCTTGTTTCTATATATTCCACAAAAAGCATAAACCACTTTTTTGATAATGAAGGGCAGAAACCTCGTCTTCCGGAATATTACGGATACTTACTTCTTACGATTGGTGCAGGATGCGGTGCCGTCCTTGCAAATGATTTTATAATATTCGTGATTTTCTGGGGAATAGTGCTTCTAACTATGTACGGCTTATTAAGTCTCGGCTCCTATAAAGTAGCGTTAAAGGGATTATTTATTATGGGCTTTTCGGATTTCTGTTTATTACTGGGAATTTTATTGTTGTGGAGTATAACCCATACTTTCAGAATGAGCGATATATCAAAAATCCCATTAAACAGCGGGCTCGCTATCACATCTTTTATCCTGATGCTGATAGGCGCCCTTGCAAAAGCAGGTTCTATGCCTTTCCACACGTGGATACCTGACGCCAGCAAATCTACACCTGTCCCGATTATGGCATTTTTGCCTGCATCTTTAGATAAGCTATTAGGCATATATTTACTTTCCAGAATTTGTCTTAACTTTTTTGATTTTGTTCCGAATTCCGGGTTGTCTTTGGTGCTTATGATAATCGGCTCATTTACACTTATTGCCGCCGTAATGATGGCTATGGTTCAACATAATATAATGAAATTACTTTCTTATCACGCTGTCTCGCAAGTAGGATATATGGTCATTGGTATAGGTACGGGTCTTCCAATCGGCATAGCGGGAGGACTTTTCCATATGGTCAACAATGCCATATATAAAAGCTGTTTGTTCTTATGCGGTGGCTCTGCAGCAAAAACGGCAAATAGTGCGGAAATAGAAAATATGGGCGGTCTCTCAAAATCACTACCATGGACTTTTGGAGCTTGTCTTGTGGCTGCTTTATCGATTTCCGGCGTTCCACCTTTCAACGGGTTCTTTTCGAAATGGATGGTGTATCAGGGTATAATAGAATCCGGAAGGTCGGGGACCGGAATATGGGTGTTATGGTTAATTGCGGCAATGTTTGGAAGCGCTTTAACGCTTGCGTCATTCGTAAAATTAATCCACGGTGTATTCCTTGGACAAAAAAGAAACTCTCAGGATGTAAAAGAAAAAGAAAGTTTTGCCACAGCTGCACCCGTAGTTGTGCTTGCTTTGCTTTGTATAGCTTTCGGTATTTTTGCTTATAAAGTTCCATTAAGCACTTTTATCTATCCGATTATCGGCTCAGTTCCACCGTCTCTGGGAAATTGGACGCCGACACTCGCAACTTTACTCGTTATCGTAGGACTTGTAATCGGGGTAATTATTTATCTGTTGAATGGAGTTAAAACTACAAGAACTACTACCGCTTTCATCGGGGGAGAAGATATCGATAAAATGGAAACGGCAAATGTCAGTGGAGGAGAATTTTATAATACCGTAAAAAATGAAATGGGATTCGGGAAAATATACAATAACGCATCGAACGGGAAATACGATTTCTATTTATGGGGAAAAGGGTTTTTCCTTGCCTTTGCAAATATAATCTGGGTCTTGGGCGACAGGTTAGCGGATTACGTCTGGAATACTATGTATAAGGCTCTTATTGAAGCAGGCAACCTGTTAAGAAAAGCCCACACGGGAATCATAACTTCTTACGTAGTATGGCTCTTTGTCGGAATGCTCATATTGCTGGTAACTATCTTTTATTAACAGTACCGTAAAAAAATAAGAAAATAATTCACTGCAGAGACGTCCGCCTCAGGCGGATTCGCGGAGAACAGATAAAACAAAATCAAACCACGGAGAACACGGAGAACACAAGGTATTGTAGGGGCGAATGGCCATTCGCCCTTTCTGGTATTGGTTGAGCGATAGCGAAATCCGCCATAGTCTGGGTAGGTCGGGGTTTTAATCCAGCTTTTTTTTAGTGGGTAGACAGGGTTTTTATACCCTGCTAATAAAAAATGTAGGCACAACTTGCCTGACGGCAGTCAGGATTTCAAATTGTGCTCTCTGACTCGGGGGCAACTGCCCCGACAGATATTTAGGATAATTATTTTATGCAGAAAGAAAGCTATAGAGCATTAATAAAAATGACAAAAACATTTACAATCTTTTTTTTGCTGGTTTTTGCGTTCACGCAAACCTATGCGCAGAATTATCAAATCACCTTTGCAGGAACAGGCTCAAGCACAACCGTTGATTCGGTAAAAGTAGAAAATCTGACACAATGCACCGATACTACTCTTAGCGGGAGCGATACATTACAGCTTGAAGTGACAGGAATAGCCGAATCGGATTTGAATACCGTTGTGGATAATAATATGCATATCTATCCGAACCCGATGACGGGCAATTGTTCAGTAGATTTTGAAGTCCGCCTCAGGCGGAGCAAAACAACTCTTAACCTATATGACATAACAGGAAAAAGAATTTTGCAATCGCAAGAATTATTATCAAAAGGACATCATACTTACAGTCTGAGCGGACTTAGCAGTGGCATATATCTTTTGAAAATAAAGTCGGGAGAATATTCCTATATGGCAAAAATAGTAAGCAATAATTTATCTCCCGCCTTGGCGGGGACTGAAATAAAACATATTGGAATGACATCAAGCACAGATAAACAAATCACAACTTCAAATACAGGAAAAACGAAAAGTGCAAAAAGCAATAAATCGGTAATTACTATGAAATATACTACAGGCGACAGGTTGAAGTTGACGGGAAAATCGGGTATTTATCGCACTATCTTTATGCTTATCCCAACCAACAGCCAACCCGTAACTTTTAATTTTGTTGATTGTACCGACGCCGACAATAACCATTATGCAGTGGTAAAAATAGGCACGCAGGTATGGATGGCAGAAAACCTTAAAACTACTAAATACCGCAATGGAGACAGCATACCTAATGTTACTGACAGCACTCAGTGGGATACTTTAACAACCGGGGCATATTGTAATTATAATAACAATACGGCTAAGGGCGATACTTATGGTCATTTGTATAATTGGTATACAGTGGCCGACAGTCATAATATGTGTCCTGTTGGTTGGCACGTACCTTCTGATTCCGAGTGGACAATTCTTACCGATTATTTGGGTGGAACAAGTGTAGCAGGTGGGAAACTGAAAGAAAATTGCACAACACTTTGGCAAAGTCTAAACATCGGTGCAACTAATGAAAGCGGTTTTTCGGCACTTCCGGGTGGTGGTCGCCACAGCAGTGATAGCATGTTTTTCTCTATGGGAGTCGTCGGTTGCTGGTGGCCGTCGGATATGTATGGAGTAGACTATGCCTTGGTCCATTGCCTGTATTGCAATTACTATAATATGAGCCGTATTTACGGAATCGACAATAGGTATGGCTGTAGCGTCCGTTGCGTCAAGGATTAATTGAATTATTTGGCTGTTTCTTTAGCTCTAAACTCTTTATTCTGTCATTCTTTGTGTTAATCCGTGTAAATCCGTGTCTTTTATCCGTGGCTGAAAATTCTGTTCTTTTTTCTCTTCTCTGTGTCCTCTGTTCATTTTTCTGTGCTCTCTATTCTTCTACTTTCTACTTTTTTACTCTGTGTTCGGAGTTTACCCCGAAGAAGGCGGAGTGGTTGCTTTCTGTTGCCTGTTTTTTAGTGCTTTCGTGCTTTAGTGGCAATTTGTTTCCGATTATATCTTATCGTACTCGTCTTCTATTTCCCCGAAGAGCTCTTCGATGATATCTTCCATCGTAATCATACCCGTTATTTTATTGTTCGCATTCGTTACCATTATTAGTCCCGGTTTATCCATATTTAACTCATCAAGCAGTTCGTTGAGTAATTTGGATTCCGTTACAATTTTACATTCTTTAATAATAGTTTTAATGTCATCCGTAATTAATAAATCTCTGGCTCTTATGTAACCGATTATTTTATCAATACTTCCTTCATACACGGGAAGTCTTGAATATTCGGTATCGGCAGCTATTTTCCTTGCTTCTTCAATAGAAAAGCTTATATTTATCGCGCATATTTGATTCAGTGAAATCATTATGTCCCTCGCAGGTTTACTGTCGAATTCGACCAACCGTAATATAATTCCCTGCTCCTTGAGCGAGAAAAGATGCTTTGAAGCTACCCTTAACTCTTCTTTTGTAAACTTAAAATTAAGGGGAGAAGAAGACGATTTGAATAATTTCAGTATTCCCGTAGCAGTCTTGTAAACAATAAATATAAAAGGATAGAGAATCCAATAAAGAAAAATATATACAGGAGCAAACAAAACAAAGAATTTTTCTTTAGCTCTTGAAACAATAGCTTTGGGAAGTATCTCTGCGAATAGAAAGAAAAATATAGTGCAGATTATGGATATCGCGGCATCCGGTATTTTATTTTGCCAGTATTTATTTGCGAGCAAGCTTATTCCGACAACGGTTAAATTCGTTCCTACAAGTATTGCGCCTAACAAGTTTTGATTGTGCAATAATTTCAAAGCCAATTTTGCTCCCGGCTTTTTATTGTCTGCCCAATTCTTCAATCTTACCCAGTTGCACCCGACAAATGCCATTTCCGATGCTCCAAAAAAAGCCGAAATCAATAATAATAAAAGTATTGGTAACATATTATTTTCCACCTGAGGCGGACAAGATTATGGTTTTTAAAATATCGTCCATAGTAATTATTCCGACTGTCAATGTCTTTTTTGAATCATCCGTCACCACGGCAATGTGAATGTGCCTACGATTAAATTCCGTAAATACTTCGGACGCTTTTGTTGATTTCTCTACAAAACAAGGAACGCGCATTAATTGCTTAAGAGGCATATACTTTTCATTGTTGTTTGTTTTTAACATATCTTTCACATAGAAAATTCCCTTTATGTTTGCAATATCATTTTCATAAACGGGAATTCTTGAGTGTTTTAATTTTGCAACTAATGTTTTGTCCGGGATGGTAGAATCTTCTAAACACTCCAACTGTGTAATCGGTGTCATTAAATCTTTCGCGGTAAAGTTTTTAAACTCAAGCAAATTCAATATAATTCTCTGGGCTTTCATACTCAATTGTTTGTCGCTTTGGATAAAAGTTTTGAATTCTTCTTTGCTGAAATTTGATTGTTTTTTAGGAGAAATAAAAGAAATTAATGTCTCCAAAGGGAAAACAACCGGGGATAATATGTACCTTAAGATATTTAAAAAAGGCGTTGCCTTAATGGCGATTTTTTCTGCATTACGAAGAGAATAAAGCTTGGGAGCAACTTCACCGAACACGAGTAAAATATAAGTCATTCCACAGGTTACTGCAAGTAAGTATGAGTTGTGGAATATCAGGTAAACTATTTGTCCTGAAATTATGGATGCGCTTACGTTTACAAGCGTACTCCCGAAGAGCAACGTCCCGAGCAACAATTCCCGCCTTTTTAATATTTGTAAGTTTTTGTATCGGTAAACAAGTTTGTCTATTGTTATAACCGGCAAATGAAATATGGCCGTCTCGGAAGCCGAAAAAAAAGCAGACATACCAAGAAGAACAATTAAAGAAATGAATTCTATTAAAAGCATTTTTGTAATTTGCTAAGAGAATAAAAAATAATTTACTATTTCAATAGTTAGAACTGAATTTCTTGAAATAATATTTTTCTTTCCTGCTCATTTTGGTACCGTGGTCATACCCGAGAACGTGTAATACGCCATGAATTAGAAGATGCGCCAACTCTAAAGCAAGGGTCTCCCCTTTTATAATTTGTTCGGAGGCTCTCTCCACGGATATGTATATGTCTCCAAGTGCTACTTTTTTATTGAGTTTTTTTGATGCTTCTGCATCTATACGAAAAGCAATAACGTCTGTCGGTGTATTTTTCTTTCTGTATTTTGCATTTAATTTCTTAATTTGTGTATTGTCTACGAATGTGATTCCGATTTCTATGTTTGAAGGTAGTTTAGGAGACAGAGATTTCTCCTCCGTTTTAACTATCCCCGCCGTCAATGTTTTGAGTTGCTTTACATACTTAGGCGGAAGGCTAAATGCCAAATTATTTTGCAGAAATATTTTTTTCATAAGAAATACGCGGGTGAAATACGCCCATTAATATCGGTAAAAAACTGCTCTCTATTTTTCGCAATTCTTCCAGACTTAAATTTACTCTCGAAAGCTGGTTTTCCTCCAGCCTCATTTTTATAGTCTCTTCTATAATATTTTTTAACTTGTTCGGCGCCGGCGATTCAACGCTTCTCGCAGTCGCTTCTACTACATCCGCAAGCATAACAATAGCCGCTTCCTTTGTTTTAGGTAGCGGTCCCGGGTATCTAAAGTCCAGTTCGTTTACATCACTCCCCTCGCTCTCGTTTTCTTTTGCTTTCTGGTAAAACATAGATGCCATAGTCGTTCCGTGATGAGAAGCAATAATGTCTACTATTTCTTTTGGAAAACCTTCGCTCTGTGCAAGTTCTACTCCTTCTTTTACGTGAGAAATAACCACTAACGCATTTAACTCAGGCTTAATTTTGCTGTTACGATGTCGTTCTCCTTGGTTTTCAACAAAATAATTAGGTTTTTTTAATTTCCCTATATCGTGATAATATGCGCCTACTCTTGCCAATAAAGGATATGCGTTTACCGCTCTTGCCCCGGCTTCTGCAAGATTAGCAACGGTAATCGAATGATGATATGTTCCCGGCGCATAAACGGCAAGTCTTTGCATCATAGGATGATTGAAATCCGCGTATTCTAATAAAGTAATGGATGTCGTAATCTTAAAAGCATTTTCAAATAACGGCAATAACCCAAATGCTATAAAAGCAGATACGACTCCTCCGAGTAATGCCCATCCTATGGATACCAATAAAGGCAAAAGAGGACTTAATTTGAGTAACTCTACTGCAAGAGCCGTAACCCCATAAGCTAAAGCTAAATATACAACAGGTTTGTAAAAATCAAAACTTCGTTTTACATTTGAAGATGCAAATACTGAAATATTGCCGGCAAAAAGAGATAAAATTATCGGACCGAAATCTCCTCCTGTATATGCGCTAATTAAAATAGTTAGAACAATGACACCTATTATTCCTACCTGTGTGCCCAACAATAAGGAGACGAGTATCCCGAATGTCGCTACCGGGATAAGATAACCGGATAAGTTTAAAACTAATACGATGGATGTCATCCCTGCCGTAACCGATAGAAGCAGTAAAAGTAAACCCATCTTCTTCAAATCATTAAGTAATGTAAGATGAAGAAAATAAATGCATAGTAATAGAACAAATATTGCTATAATATAAATAACGTTCCTGCCAAGAATTATAGACAATTTGGTTTCTCCTGAAGATTGTGGCAAAGAACTTAATCTTTCTAAAATGCTTGGAGTAACAATGTCGTGAGCCCGGATAATAATTTCTCCTTTTTGAATGATGCCCTTTGTTTGCTTTACCTGAGTGATAATTTGTTCTTTCCTTTTTTCCGTTTCCGCATAGTCGAGTTTTAAGTTTGGCTTAATAAAAAACTCCCCTATTTCTACAAAAGCATTTGTCGTTGCCTTATCCCTAAAACTGGTTGAGGCTTTTTCCTTAAGAGATATAGAAATATTATCGTAATCTATAAAGTTTTCTAAAAAAGTCGGCACTTCCTGTCCCATAATCACAACAATGGGCGAGATAATTAGACTCGTAGATTCAATAACGCCCTTTTCCATAAATTCGTTTATAAGACCAATTAACGTATCCCGTATGGCGGAATAAGGCTTTCTCAAAAGCATGGAACTCGACTGTTCTGTAATCGTGGGTATTATTGAAGCGAGATTTCCTTTCTTTTTGTCATAAGACACGGAATCCGTTTTTATCTCATCAAGTTTTTGAAAAAATTGGCTTGCTTGTTGACTTGCAGGAATTAGCGTCTTTCGTAATACGGGGACTACGGATTGTTTCGCCTTTTCCGTTTCTATTTGAAGTTCGCTTTTATTCTTTTGAATGTAAAAAGTACAGGGAGCTATTATGTCCCTTGGTGCAACTGTCCCAATTTGTAAGTTAAACTTGGTGTTAATGGGAGCAGGATACATCAAATTGAGTACAACGAGGAAAGTTACAAATAATACAATACTATTGGTTCTTAGTTTCTTTTTCATATGTTTCGTAGGCCTCAACAATTTTTTTAACAAGAGGATGTCTTACAATGTCTTTCCCGGTGAGCGTTACGAATTTTATACCCGGGATATTTGCAAGTACATGCTGAATGTGCGGCAACCCGGATTCCTCATTTGTTTTCAAATCAATCTGCGTAATGTCTCCCGTGATGCAGGCTTTTGAGCCCACGCCGAGCCTCGTTAAAAACATTTTCATCTGGAGCTTGGTTGCATTTTGCGCTTCATCAAGTATGATAAACGATTTGTCAAGATTTCTCCCTCTCATATATCCTAAGGGCACTATTTCAATAGTGTGGTCTTCCATATATTGTCTTATTTTATCGCGGGGAAGCAGTTCATGCAATGCATCATATAATGGTCTGAGATAGGGATCTATTTTTTCCTTGAAATCCCCGGGTAAAAACCCAAGTCTTTCACCTGCTTCAACCGCCGGACGTGTAAGTATCACTTTACGAACGGCATTGGTTTTTAGTAAGTCTACTGCTTTTGCAACTGCAAGAAAAGTTTTCCCGGTTCCCGCAGGCCCGATACAAACAACAATATCAAATTTGTTAAGCGCTTTAAGGTAAACGTCCTGCCCCGGCGTTCTTGGAGTCACCACCCCGATAATTTGTTCGGAGTTGTTAAATTGAGAATAATCATTACCGCCGTAGCGGGATGTCCCAGATGTCCCATCGCCGCCATATCGGGATGTTCCATTTGTTTTGTTTTCAATGCTGTGTGAAATATTATTCTGACCGAAATTGATAATAAGATTGTCTTTGTTTATAGTCCTGCCCTCTTTGATTTCTTTTATGAGATATACTAAATTTCCTTTTAATTTCTCTACGTTTTCCTGGTTCCCTTGCAAAAAAAGGTTCTCCCCTCTTGCAATAATTTTAACGTTGTATTTTTTAGATAATGTTATTAGGTTTTCATCCAGTTTCCCATAAAGAAATAACGGATTAAGTCCTTTTATCGAAATACGAGTTTTTATCATATAAAAAATAAAGTCCTCTTCATTAGAATAAAGCAGGGAACCCCGATTGTTTTCAGAATTCCCTGCTTTATTAAGTTTATAGTTTTTATGGTCTTGGAACTTTAAGCTTCCATCCCGGTTGAATCACTGTAGGATGCTTGATTAAATCTCTGTTAGCATTATAAATTTTTGGCCATTTGGCATAGTTCCCATGCCCGTATACTTCTTTATATTCGGCAAGTTTCGCCAAGAAATCTCCTTCTTTTACCACATAGTAAGTGCATTCCGGTTCTGCTGTTGCGGCTCTGAGTTCTTCTACTCTGGTCGTAAGTGTGGAAATTTCTACATCCAATTGAGCGATTACGTTTTTCAAGCTGTCTACTTCTGCGGTTCCGTTTGTAATACTCGTCTGAAGTTCTGTTTCTTTCCCCTTATATTGGGCTATAAGGGAAGTAGCTTGAACATACGTAAGTTTCTCCTGTGCATACCCTATAGTAGCAAATACCATAAGGGCTAACATAATAGTTCTGGGTTTCATAAGTATTATCCTCCCTTATTTTTTCACTTGGTTTCTTTAGTTTCTGCTTGTTTTCTGTCTGTTAAAGTTTTTTCTAATGTATTAAGTTCATCTTGTAAATCTTGAACCTCTTTTTGTTTATCGGCAATCATCGTTTCATATTCCGCTTTCTGAGCTTCTATTTCTTTTAGCTTGCTTTCCGCTGCATCACAGGCCGCCTTTGATTGGGCTAAAGTTGCTAATTGTTCCTGAGAAGCTCCTTTAGGTCCGCAACCAACTACAAATGCAAAAACAGCTATTAAAAGTGGTATTACCTTTAGCATCTTTCACCTCCTGAAAGAATATTTATAACAATATTTGCAAAAATAACCACATTATTCTTATTGTCAACAAAAATTATCCATCAGGATAAGTTAAGTAAGTTGAGTAAGGTAAGTAGGTAAAGTAGGGCAAGAAAATTGAGTCCCGCGTAGCTAGATAACCCGCTTCAGGCAAATCAGAACGGTCCCCAACTAATTAAAGAGTGGGTTTTTACCTTCGCCACGTCTTTGATTGCCATTTTCTTACTTCATCCTGCCATTTCTTTACAATCCTGTCACATTCTTCTTTGGATACCTGTTTTTCTTCAAAATCACTTATCTTTTGTAGTCTTTTTATGTGCCTGTCACCCTCAAATTTAGTCTCAAGCCACTTATTTATAATACTTTCTGCCAGTTCAATACTAACAAATCCTGCTCCGATAACAAGAACGTTGGCATTGTTGTGTAAACGAGAATACTCCGCAAGTTTTTCGTTTATACAAAGCGCAGCGCGAATTCCCTTTACTTTGTTTGCAACAATGGACATCCCTATGCCGGAATTACATATTAATATTCCCCAGTCCGCTTTGTTTTGAGCAACAAATTCCGCTACCTTGAATCCAAAATCCGGATAATCGCAGGATTTTTCCGTATCTGTGCCAACATCTATGACTTCAATGTTTTTGGACTTTAAGATGCTTATAACTTTACTCTTAAACTCTATTCCTCTATGGTCACAACCAATAGCTATTTTCATTCTTTATCTCAATAACATTACTTTGCTTGTTAATTCGGTTTCCCCGGATTTGAGTTTCACAAAATATAAGCCGGATGACATTTCTTTTCCCTTTATGTCTTTCCCATCCCATATCGCCTCTTTATGACCGATAGTCTCTACTTTATTAGTTATTGTCTTTACTAATTTACCGGTTATATCGTACACTTCCAATGATGTTTTGGAAGTAATCGGAATATTATAACTAATCGTTACCCGGTCTTTAAATGGATTTGGTTCGTTTTTCAACATAGCGGGATATTTTATGGCAGATTCTTCCGCGCCTATTTGCATTATATGAACTTTTGCCGCCTGGTATATTTCTTTGCTGCTCCCCTGGACAAAAATAACAAGATAACAATCACCCGGTTTCCATGCCGCATTTACAGTGAAATTTCTTACTTTATCAAGAGTGCCACCTGCCGATATTGATACTGCTTCTCCATTCTGGTCGGGAATTAAATCTCTTGCCGGACCAAATATGCTATCCTGATCATACCATGTATACGCTATATTGGTTTCCGCAAGAATACACTGCAAAGTCCCGCTAACCGTGGCGCCACTCGTATTGCTTATATGGATATTTGCAACCCCCGTTTTTGCGGATGAATTATAAGAACCCGTAACTTCTATTTTAATCGGAGATGCTACTGCTTTACGGGCGTTAAAATCGGAAAGATATGTGCTATAGGCCTGTGTACCTATCCTTTGAACAGCCCCATCACAATAAGAAACAGGTATCCCGGTAGTACCGGCACCATAGTAATTTATCGCTCTCCCCGATGTTTCTGTTGTTCTAAATGGGTTGGTTGTTCCTTGATACTGCAAATGAAGACCTATAAGCGCTAATTCATCCCCTTTCGCGACTTCTAATTGATGCAGCGTAGCCGCTGCTCCCGGGCAATACCCTCAGCCAGCTACTGTCGTTATTTCCTCTACTACTACGACCTGCCTTGTCTCAGCTTTTACTTGAGACATAAAGAAAAAAGACATAACCAATGCTATTGAAACTAATATCTTAACTGTTTTCATTTTTCCTCCTAGATTTACTTTTTTTATACTATTGTATGTATGATACATAATTTGATATTTGTCAAGAGCAGAGTTTTTTCCCTGCACATTTATTGTGCGGGGTTACCCGGTACGAAATCCAAAGAGAACTAATTCTACCCCATTTTTGTTTAACTTGAGATTTTCCATCCCTCCGGAAAGTGTTCTGTTCATTAGCGCATCTGTCTTTTTAATTTTTTACTGCCCTCTGCGCCCTATTTGGGGAGTACGCAACCAACCCCGAAAATTCTTCCGGGCTTTAGCCCATAATTCCTTTCTATACCTTGATTGGATTACTACAAATTTCCCTTTTCTTCCGTTATGGAATCTATAAATTTTATTACTTTTTTTTCAATTTCATCCCGTATTTCTCTAAATTCCTCTATGGGTTTTTCTTTTGGGGCCGGTATGTCCCACTCAACTCTTTTCGCTCCCGGATAGAAAGGACATATATCTTTACATCCCATCGTAATGATGTAATCAAACTTTGGAATTGGTAGTTGACCAAAACCTTTTGAAGCTTGAGAAGATATATCTATGCCTTTTTCTTTCATAACTTTTATTGCAATTGGATTAATCACTCCTGAAGGGTTTGAACCTGCGCTATAAGCGCTTACTGTGTCGGAAGCGTAACTTTTTGTGAATCCTTCTGCCATTTGGCTGCGGCAGGCATTTTCTACACAAACAAAAAGAATTGTCTTTTTGTTCATTACGTATGCAAGAAAAACAAGAAATATATTCCGACAAGTAGTATTAGAACTCCTGCGGATTTTCTTAAAATATTTGTGGAAGTTCTGAAGCCTTTTGATTCGAGCAACCCTTTTGCAAGCCCGACTGATGTTCCGACAACAAGAATTAACATACAATGTCCCAAAGCATATACCAAAAGCAATATGGCTCCGTAAATTATGCTGGAACCACTTGCCGCTATATAAGTTAATAAGACCACAAGAATAGGCGCAGCGCAAGGAGTAGAAACTATCCCAAAAAGCAATCCCAATAAAAATGCCCCCAAAAGCCCTTTTTGTTTAACTTTAACTTTACCAAATGCCGGGACGTTAAACTTTATTAAATCCAGCAAATGGATTCCCATAATCACGCATACTCCGCCTGCAATCCATTTCCAGAAAACTCCCACGTCGCCGAGAAGTTTTCCTGCAGTAGCGGCGATAATCCCGAGGATGGAAAAAGTTATGGATAAGCCTAATATAAAAACAAGCGTAAAAAGAAAAGATTTTTTGAATCCCGATGTTCCTTCCATTCCTCCTACAAACCCAATCATCAAAGGAATCATCGCCAAAACACAAGGGTTGCAGGCAGTAAGAAGTCCGCCAATGAATACTGCGCCAAACGCCAGCCACGGATTTGTCTGGACTAAACTACCGGCATTATCCAACAAATTCTGTAACATATTTTCCTCCTGCTATCCACTTTTTAATTTGTCATTCTGAGTGTAGCGAAGAATCTCGTTTTTCTTTTTTCGTCTATTTTTTTCCTTTCTACTTTATCCCACCTACTTTTTTTTCTCTTGCTAATTCGTTTCCAGTTTTTCTTTTATTGCTTTCTCATCCCAAGAAGTTTCCAGTTTCCCCGTAAAATTCCCCTGTTTATCAAAAAACAACAAAACAGGTATAGTCGTAATCCCATATTTATCTGCTAATTTTGCAACCGGATCCTGATCCTTTGTATAATCAAGTTTTTCAAAAGTTATCTTTCCCTGAGATTGCGAAACATAACCCGTAATTGTTTTTTCACCCACAGAACAATTCGCAAGGGTACAGTTGCATCCTTCGGATGTAGTAATTAAAACAATCTTAGGCAAACCCGTTTTTGCCTCCGTTGTATTTCCAACTGTTTTATTTTGAACGGAAGTATCTATCTTATTTATCGCAGATTGTAGAGTAGTGTCCACGCATACTTGTTTATTTTCTGCCTGTTTCTTAGAGTTGTTGCAGCCCGTTATTAATGTAACCATCAAAACGCTTAAAACAAAAAACCCTTTTTTCATTTTGTCTCCTTTTCTTTCTCTGTATTCTCTCTAACTCCTCTTTCGTTTTTCGTTATCTGTTAATTTTTATCCGCCTCAGGCGGACTAAATCGTCTTCTATTCTCAGCGGTCTCTGCGTCTTTTCGTTCTGTGCAATCTTGTAGTTTCTATTTTGTTAACTCTTCCAGTTTCGTACTCATTGCTTTTTCTTCCATCAGACCCGTTTTACGATAAACCTCTTTTCCGTTTTTATCTAAGAATACAAGCGTAGGAATAAGAAGTATTTTATATTTTTTCGTAAGCTCTTTCTCTTTATTCACATCTATGGATATTATTTTTGCCTTTCCCCGGAACTTCTTTTCAATCTTTTCCAGTCGTTTTTTTGTTATTATACAGTTTTTGCACCTATTACCTCCAAAATCCATAAGTATCGGCATTCTCGTTGAGTCAACTTTAGCGCTATCGTTTACAACAACCTGAACTGTCGCGCTGTCACGTATAATAGTATGAACTGTCTTGGCAGATTTTTTGCTGCCATTAAGAGCCCCCAGAAAAAGGCTGTCTATAGCAGAACGAAGGCTGTCAAGACTCTTAGCGCTGTCAGCGAGAGGAACCTTGAGTTGATACTGTAGCTGAACGGTCTCGATGTTATTCAAAAGAGGACGAACGGTCTTTGTATGTTTAGAAGTATCAGGTATAATAGGACGAATGGTTTTGACCGAGTCCGTGTTCTCGCAAAATCCTTTCGCCGTAAATCCTAATATAGATATTAGGACAAACATAAAGAAATTTCTTTTCATCTTTCCTCCTTAGTTGGACTTTGTTCCTTAAGGAACATTAGACCAACTTATCCAGCTCAGCTGGACTTATTCATTAATCATCTTTTTTCACCCTATTTATTAGACATCTAAATTCCCCATCCCTTGCAAAAATAATCCTCTTTTTATGTTCTCTTGATTTTTATTTCGTGTTTCTTTTTTGTGCTTTCGTGTTTTAGTGGCAATATTTGTTTTTGCATTTTATCTGTTAAAACTTAAAACTAAACTGTAACATTGGTATTTTCGCTATATAATCTTTTTCCCCGAGATTATCCATATAATCTATAAGTTGATATTTCAACAAAACCTTGCTTTGCATTGTAAACTCATAAGACAATATCAAAGATACTATAGCCGTCTGGTTATTTATTTTCTCGTCCATTGTTGTCAAAATATCATCCGGTCTATACTCTGACCTGTACTCATAATCGTTTTCTATTTTCCAGTTGGAAACGATTGGCACTGTTATTCCGAAGTTCGCAACAAGAAAATCCGTTAACGAGCTGTGGAAGGTTGTAATTTTAGAATCATACGTAATAGGCATAGATATAGGAATAGGTATAAACATATCATCCCATGTCGGCTCAATTTCTTTTAGTTTTTTATAATAGCCCGCAATGGTTACTTCTTTGGAAAACAGCGGCATATCCCTGTATGTAAACGAAAAACGGACTCCCCTGCGATTAGCGGCGCAAGATAACGACCTGTATAGGGGCGCGAAATAAGGGTCCATCTGCAAGTATAATAAATTTACGTCTATCTTATCACTGCTTAAAAGCTGTAACCCACCGGTAATCCCATTTTTACTGTGAACTATATTCAAAGTATCTCGCAGGTCATCATCTCTTGTGCTTCGCGCATATTCACCGACAAAAGAAGTATTCCATAAGATAGGAATCCTGACGTCGCATCCGAACACATCGCTTTGAAACGGTTTCGTGTAAGACATTTCCACTTTTGCGGTATCGTCTTTTATACTTAATCCCGTAACGCCAAAACTCGCGGAGGAAAGATTTTCTATAAAAGCCGGAACAAACCGCGCTCTTGCCCCGTACATATATTTATTGGCACTCATATTTTTACTTTCAAATTGAGGAATTGCAAACAGAGCCGTAAAGTCTCCCAGTTCCCCGCTCAACTCCGTTTTAAGACCTTCCAGCTTATAATCTTCCTGTAGTTCTTCAAGGCTTTCCCCGCTGATTCCGCCAACCGATGCCTGGCAGGCGCAGCTTGTAGCGCCGAGAGGATTATCGTTCAAATCCCATCGCATAAAAGTTAACGGAGTAAAACTCGCGTCGTAGTTTCCCGCAATTACTGTAAACGGGCTCTTTTCCCAACTCAGCGACAGCCATCCTGCGATAGCTTTTGTAGAAACAAAATCGGGCGCCGGCATCATTACAACGGGCGTGTCCTCGTTGCTTATTCTCACCGTTCCGATTACTTTAAGGTATTCCGTAATCGGGATATTAACGGATAAATCAATTCTTTCTCTCAAGGTAAGTCCTTTTTTTAGTGTCTCCCCGTAACTCCCTTTTATGGTATCAACGTTTGCTTCTACGTACTTAAACCTTATTTTCCCTTCCCCGCTTATCGAAAATTTTTCCTGTTCTGCAAAAGTTACGGAGGTAACAATAACAAGCGAAAAAACTACAAATAAATTTTTAACTTTTATCATTCTTTTCCCCCTTTGCAACGAATTACTTTTTTAATTACTACAAGTTATTTTCTTATCCGGTCACGCCGGATATTTTTTCTAATGGCCTCATCCGGGTTTAATCCAACTTTTTATCTCTTCAACGGTCGGCATTTTTCCCGAACATTTAACAACGCCGTCAACTACTACTGCAGGAGTCATCATTACGTTGTACTTCATTATTTCATCTATTTTTTCCACTTTTACTATTTCTGCGGAAATGCCCAGCTCACTAACTGCCTTCTCTGCGTTGGCGTAAGTTTGTTTACATTTTGCGCATCCAATTCCCAGTATTTCTATTTTCATTTCGTCCTCCTTAGTTGGACTTTCCCGCCATGGCGGGATTACTCCAACTTATCCAGCAAAGCTGGATTCTTCCTATTTTATAATAAAGTTAAACAAATACCCCGTAAAAATAATTCCTATTCCGACAATTCCCGCAAAAACTAAAATCAATTTCGTTTTCATTACCCTTCTTAGAATCATAAATTCCGGCAAAGACAAAGCAGTAACCGCCATCATAAATGCCAAGGTAGTTCCCAACGCTACTCCCTTTTCGGTCAACGCGCTCACTAACGGAATAATGCCGGCGGCATTCGAATAAAGAGGAATTCCAATAAGCGTAGCTAACGGAACTGCATACCATTTATCTGCGCCTGCGTATTTAGCTAAAAAGTTCATAGGGACATACCCGTGTATCCATGCTCCCAAACCAATTCCAACCAGAATGTAAATCCAGACTTTTTTAATTATGTCGGAAGTGTACCCCCTGGCATAATTAATTCTTTCTTTCCATTCTATTTTTGAGCCATCTTCCGAAGTTTTTATTTTATTGGCAAACGAAAATTTTTCCACCCAGTTTTCGACTTTTAGTTTCCCTATAATTATACCGGAAAGGATTGAAATTATAAGTCCGCTTACGACATAAATAAGTGCAATTTTCCAGCCAAACATTCCGAAAAGCATAACCAGCGCAACTTCATTAATCATAGGTGAAGCAACAAGAAAAGAAAAAGTTGCCCCGAGTGGGACGCCAACTTCCAAAAACCCCAGAAACAAGGGAATAGCGCTGCAGGAACAAAAAGGCGTAACAATGCCGAACAAAGCCGCAAGAACATTTCCTACATATTTATTTTTTCTTGCTAAAATATTGCGGATTTTTTCCGGGGGCAGGAACGACCTGATTATAGAAACGACAAAAATAATAACCGAAAGCAGAATGAAAATTTTTATCGTATCAAAGATAAAAAAGTTTATCGCCTCCGCCAAAAGCGTCTTTGCTTTTAAGCTCAAAATCCCGTAAGTTATCCAATTCGCAAATAACTTAACCGGATAAAATATATCCATTATATGTTTTTGTTTTACCGTCTATACTATTTTACATTTACATTCACTCAACTTCACGGCTTTTGCCAATCGTTTTTTATCTTTTATTAGAATTCCATCTTCATTAAGCATTTGTTTTAAAAACAACAATATTTCTTTCATATTCTTAGAGCTATTTTTATTAATCGAATAGTAAACCCATAGTCCTTTTTTTTTGCTTTTTACCAGTCCGGCATCTTTTAAAATTCTCAAATGTTTTGACACCCGTGTTTGATTTATGCGAAGCGCCTGCATTATTTCGCAGACACAAAGAGTATCTCTTTCCAATAAAATCTTCATAATTCTCAGCCTGGTCTCATCGCCGAGAACTTCAAAAATCCTTATCAATTCTTCCATACTCCCCCTTTTGACTTACTTACCCCACTTTACTTACTTAACTAACTCAACTCTCTATTGCCGAACTATATGCTTACATTCGCATATAAGAATAAAGTTGTCAAGAGAAAATTACGGAGTTTTCTATTTTAGAACTTTTGCGTCTTTCTTGTTACTCTATGTTTTTTATTTAATCTTGTTAACCCTGTCTTATCTTTTTTTCTGTTTCCCGCGCTTTCGTGTTTTCATGGTTGAATTTTCCGTGTTCTGTTTCTTGTGTAAATCTGTGATTACTTGGAGTTTGTTCTGCGTGAACATTACTCCAAGTTATCCTGCTCTGCTGGGAATCTCGTGATTACTGTTTTGTTGTTTTTGTGGCATAAGTATAACCTCTCAACTTTTTAGTTGCATTCTCATAAAGAAAAGTATAGTATACAAAAATGTTACCTTTAGTAATGAGTTTTTTTATATGCTCTAATGCCTGGGATGGGCTATACCAACAAGGAATAAACTATTATAATCGCGGCAAATATGACAGCAGTATTGTACTTTTCAAACAGGTAGTAAAAGAAGACTCTACGCTAAAAGATGCGTATTATAATCTCGGCGCAGCTTTTGCTAAAATAAGAAAATACGACGATGCGATAGTCTCTTTTAACAAGGCAATTAGTTTATCTCCAAACGACATTGACGCTATGTTTCATCTTGGCGCAATATGTATTGTTAAGGGAGACTACAAATCTGCGGTAGTCGTTTACACGAGAATAATTTCTTTTAACCAGCAGCTTCCCCGCGCTTATGAAAACAGGGGAACTGCTTACTGGAAACTTGGATTGCAGTCTCAGGCAAACGCGGACTTAAAAACGGCAAAAAGATTAAGAAGAGGCGAACCCATCAAAAAACCCGGTCTTCTTCCATCAATAACGTCTAAAGGAGTGAAGCTCCCGGAAATAGCTATCGAGGATACGATAACGGCGGACCCTGCAGATATAGAATTGTTGCCGTATATAGGCGAAATATATATGACTACCGGAGATTATGAACTCGCCGTGGTTGCATACAGCAAACTAATAAAATTGGCCCCGGATAACCCGAAAGGATATAGAAACAGGGCGTTGGCTTATGAGAAGTTAGGCAGGCAGGAAAGAGCAAAAAAAGACAGGGATAAATTACAGAAGTTGTTGGGAAAATAGGGAAATTGGGACTTTAGATTTTAGAATTTGGATTGGGAAATTAATTAAAATAACTTAATGAATATGTTAATATTATTTTTCGTTTCAAAACTCCTTATACCTATGGACTTATCCCAGACCGACCATCTGCGGGCTTATGGAGTGATTTATAAATCTCTGCAATCCGGCGTAAAAGCAGAGTGGCTGCTCAATTATCGCGGGGGGGCTTTTCTGCTCGACGAAAACAACCTGACCGAAAAATTATGCAAAACAAAAGGCGTAACTTACGAAAAGGTTTCCGAGGGAACTGCGCAGTCCATATATTCGACCATAGAATCCGAAAATATGGAAAGAGTCGAATTGACAATGGCTCCCAGAATTGCCGTTTATACCCCGCCGTATAGTTCTCCCTGGGATGATGCCGTTACCCTTGCTTTAAACTATGCGGATATCCCTTACACTAAAATATGGGACGAGCAGGTAATTAACGGAACTCTTTCGGACTTTGATTGGCTTCACCTTCACCACGAGGATTTCACGGGACAGTACGGAAAATTCTTTGGCGGGTTTGGATTTACTTTATGGTTCAAAGAAGAAGTAACATTAAACGAATCAATGGCAAAAAAACTGGGATTTAAAAAAGTATGGCAGTTGAAACAATCCGTTGCAAACAAAATATCCCAATACGTAAATAATGGCGGATTCTTGTTTGCAATGTGTTCCGCGACAGAAACGATTGACATAGGTCTTGCGGCATACGGGATGGATATCGTCCCAACGCTGGATGGAGATGGTTATGACCGCAGTTGCCAGCAAAAATTGAATTTTCAAAATGCATTCGCTTTTAAGGATTTTGAAATCGATATTGACCCGATGAGATACAGGCACTCAAATATCGACGTAAGCGATGAAGCCCGTATGCGGGGCGAAAACGTATATTTTGAATTGTCGGAGTTTTCCGCCAAATACGACCCGATACCTACACTCCTAACTCAAGACCATACAAATGTTGTTGCCGAATTTATGGGACAAACAACGGGGTTCAGAAAAAATTTAGTGAAACCAAACGTAACCATCCTGGGACAGGTAAAAGGGACATCGGAAGTTAAGTATTTATACGGTGATTACGGTAAAGGATTTTTTGCATTTTATGGAGGACACGACCCCGAAGATTATACCCATATGGTGGGTGACCCGCCGACGAAACTTGAACTCTATCCTAATTCGCCGGGGTATAGACTGATATTAAATAATGTGCTTTTCCCGGCGGCGAAGTCAAAGAGGTTGAAGACCTAAGCGGAAGAAAGGGAAAAAAGATAGTTGAGTTGGTTTAGTTAGTGTAGTTAGTTAAGTAAGGAACGGAAAAAATAGAAACATAACACAGAAAAATAAGACAGGATTTACAAGATTACGAGGAATCTTAAAACCTTTCTTGACAGAGGTACAGATTTATTATAGATAATTGTTTGTTGATGATGCAATTTGCAGATTATGAAAAGAATAGGAATATTAATTTTGCTTTTACCTGTATGCGTATTCGCAGATGTTGGATTTCATCCGACAGAAAGCAGTGTGTTTTTCAGTCCCAAAACTACAAATAACTTATTGAATTTTAACTTGCTGCAAACGGCAGATACAAGTAATACTGTAAAAGGGAAAACCTCTTTCTCTATATATGCCAAAGAGGCAATGGGTGGACTTTGTGGAGGTGTTTTGGGAGGATTAATTGGGGCCGGCATCCCCATTGTAGGATTGACTTTATTAGGAGCCATATTTGGGCGACATATTTATGACGACCCCTCTGCCGGGGATATAAGACTCTTGGTTGGGGGCTGTATAGGCGCACCATTGGGCGCTATAATTGAACTTCCGAAAGGTATTAGATTTGTAGGGGAAAAACTCGGAGAAGATGGGGATTACTGGAACACTTTTTTAGGGATGGCAATTGGGAGTGGAGCAGGGATGCTTGTTGGAGGAACTGCATGTGGTTTAATAGACGAACATTACTCCGGCGTCTTGGCAACTGTCGTTGGTGTGGGGATTGGAAGTATTTTTTCCATTGCCGGAGCTGTATGCGGATATAATTGGTAGTTATAAAATATTATACTAAACTTAGGGGGTAAATAATGACAATATTTCTTAACTTAATTCTTCTGGCTTCTTCTTTTTTCCTTCCGCCGGGCAAACCCAATCCCCCTTCAAAACAATTTCTGCCCGACAGCAATGCGGTGGAAGAAATTCCCGATAGCATCGCATCTTACATACCGGATAGCGCCAAACAGGATAGTAATTTAACCCAATATTTGCCAGGCATCAAATCCACGCAACCGGACTCCGACGAAATAGTCGAAATAAAAGAAATATCTAAAAGAAAAACCAACATTTATACTGCCGCAAAAACCGAAGAGCCCGTTAAATATACCGGTAAATGTTATAGCATCATTACGCGGGAAGAAATAGAAAGAGACGGTTCTCCTACGGTATTTGACGTTCTGCGAAACTATATGGGAGTTTTTGTAGCGCAGGAAGGTCCGTTCGGTGGTTTTACGGACGTCCATATGAGAGGTATTGAAGGTAATCACACACTTGTTCTTATTGATGGAGTAAAAGTAAATAACCCCGCATCCACTGATAGAGGCTTTGACTGGGGAACTCTATCTACGGCAGCCGTAGAAAAAATAGAAATAGTCCGCGGTCCCCAGAGTTCAATATACGGAAACGATGCAAGCGGTGGTGTAATAAATATCATTACAAAAAAAGGCAGGAAGGGATTCAGAATTAACGCTAAAGGATATGGCGGCGCATATAATACTTTGGAAGAAAGAGCGGGAATAAGTGGAGGTACGGGTAAATTTGATTATGCGGTTTCTTTGTTTAATATTAACTCGGGAGGATTATCTAAATCCCTTTCGTTAACGGACAGCTTGCCCGCAGACGAAGTTGACGGTTACAAAAATAAAGGCGTTTATACGAAAGTAAACACTTACCCGCTTAATAACTTATCCATTAATCTGACAATGGGAATGCGAAATTCTCAAATAGAAGTTGATGCGGGACAGTTTGCCGACAGCTCTAATCTTGTCTCTTTATCGAACTTTAAATACGGTGTATTATCGCTTAACCATAAATTATCAAATTTATATAGCTATAAGATAAGTTCGGAAGTAACAAATACCCGGGGAAACGAAAGTATTGACAAATCAAGAACAAATATGAACGAGAATTATTATGAAGGCGAATATGTAAAAACGGAAATTCAAAACAGTTTTAATTTTAAGAAATCTTTCCACGTAATAACGGGTATCGAATATGCTAAAGAAACCGGGGAGAACTGTAACTGTACCAGGGATACCGCTCATTCCATATCTAATCGCGCCATTTATGCGGAAGTCGAACCGAGTTACAAAAACCTGTTCCTTAACCTTAGCGGGAGAATTGACGATTACCAGAGATTTGAAACACAGAGCGCCTGGTTGTTTTCTATGGCATTCCTGGTAAAGAATACAAAATTTAAGGGGAATTACGGATACGGATTCAAAACTCCTACTTTTTATCAGTTGTTTAACCCGGTGTCTGGAAATCCCGGACTCACCCCGGAACAAAATAGAGGGTATGATGTAGGTGCAGAGCACAGATTCAAAGATGGAAGGGCGGAAATTACATATTTCAACCAACACGTCGTTCAATCCATTGATATTGTAAACGATAAGTATAAAAATAGAACCGTAAGTAATGCCTGGTGCACGGACGGAATAGAGTTCTACTTTTTACTTATGCTTTTTGATGATTTAAGTATGGATATAAATTTTACCGGCGTGGATAAAATTGATTGGCCGGAAGCGTATCTCCTCATTCCATCCCTTAACTACAGGTGGGGAATAAATTACCGCTGGTTCAACGTAAAGTTTTGTTGCATAGGAAAAAGACAGGATAAAGATGCTTTCGGACTCGTAGATATTAAATCCTGCAGAAAAATAGACGTAAGTTATTCGTTCCCGTCTGATGTAAGCAAAAAAGGATTAAAACTTCAGGTACGAATAGAAAACCTGATAAACGAACAATATATGGAAAGTTGGGGCTATAGTGTCCCCGGACGGGGAATCTATTTCGGACTCTCTTACTGATATAATATTCTTTTGCTGTATAAATAGGAATAGAATGTAGGGCAAGTCCGCCTAAGGCGGATTAGCCTTGCGAGAAAACTTTGTTTTATATAAAGAAAACTCTGCGACTACTGTTAAAGTAATCGCAGAGTTTTCTTATTTCAATAATACCCTATTTGGTCTTTACTTTAACTGGGATAGGTTTCTTTACAACCACCGATTTAGCAGAACTTACCGTAGGTTTTTCAGGTCTCTTCGGATACTTTATTTTCTCCACACCGGAACGCGTTCCTGCTGAAATTTGTTCTCCCGTCATACTTTTCCCATTAGATTTTGTAGTGGATGCTGTTTCGACCAGTTCTTTTGCAATGTTTAGTTTTTCTTTGGTTAAGGAGTTGTTTACTTTATTGTTCAGAAATTGAAACAAAGGAGACGAATCTTTTTCCTTGTCCAGCAAATCATTAATCCCATCCTTATTGTTGTCAATAAACGTATCCTTTTGTGCAAACACAGGACTCTTCCTTTGATTACCGGATTGATTGAATATTCTGGTCTCATTTTTCAACCGCGCCTGTCTTGTGCCTGTCAAAGGTAACGATTCTTTTGCAAAAGATACACTACTCAACATAATCCCGAGAGAGAGAATTGCCACGATTCTGTTATTTGTTTTCATAAAATTCTCCATTTTTATCATTTTGTCGGACGTTTTGTATTACCTTTATTCCCGGAAGACATACCCGAATTACTCGGTCTTCTTTCAACAGACTTGTTCTCACCGCCGGGGCGGGATGTTCCATATTCAGAATAAGATTTCTCGGTTTTTGTAGCGGTTGTTACTGAACTGCTCTCTTTTGCTTTCTCTGTTTTCTGTTCAGATTTTTGTTTCGTGACAGGTTTATTTTCCTGGTAAACCTTCTTTTCATCGCTTTTGGGACTTTCATTTATAATCACGGGAGTTTTCTTCTCCATAGCCCTTTCGTCTACAGGCTGCTGAACCACTTTGTTTTTCACCGCTGTATTAGGGCGTTCCTTTTCTTCAAGAGTTTTGGGCCTTGATATAAAAACAGGTTTCGGTTGTATTGTATTTTTGTTAAGTTCTTCTCTAACGTCTTTTTGTCTTAAGGGTGTTTTCCCGACCACAGGTTGTTTGCTAATAGGAAAACCTTTGATTGTAGGAACAAGGTCTTTCTTTGTCGGCTCTGTAGTTTTCACATAGTCCGGCTTAATATTCGTTATCGTTTTTGTCCATTTTGTATCGCCCTTGGAAGTGACTTCTTTGTATTTGTATGATTGGCGAGTCGGTTTGTTCGGCGTATCCCAGGAGTCTTTGTATCTGTAGTTTTTGAAATGATTTCTTTCTACACACACCCATTGTCTAATGTGATGATGCCTTGAATGATGAAACCATGGACGATCCCCGGGACCCATCGGACACCAACCTATATAACCCGGTTCTTCATACCAGCAAACCCATGATGGTCCCCAAGTTCTTCCGGGTATCCACACCCAGCCGTATGGCCAATCATATACCCACCTGCCGTAATGATAAGGTGCCCATCCCCACGATTCATAAGAAACCCATGTCCAACCCCATCTTGCCGAAAATACCCAGTGCCCGTCATAATAAGGTCTCCAATTTGAACTCACACTCGGACGCCATACCCAGCCATAATCATCAATGTGTACCCATCTGCCGTGCCTGTCAAGTTCTTCAACTCCTATTATTACGTCATCCGGAACGTATTTTCTGCTTTGTATGTTACCCTCTACGGCAACCGCACACCAGTTGTTAAAATCTTTTTCTCTCGCCGCTCCATACTTTTCAGGATGTGCCGGTTTTTTATCCTTTTCTATAATCGTAGTTTCCCCTGCCAATAAAGATATTTCTCCCGTATTGCTTAATGCTTTTCCTCTGCCTTCGTATACTATTATTCTGGTTACTTTTTCCCCTGCTTCTACCTGCGCGCTGGCCTGCTCTTCAAGAGCAACCCCGCCTTCCTGCGTCTGTATGTAAAACCTTTTCTCGGCGTTGTAATATCTTGGCACGTTAGCCCTTACTTTCCCGGCTAAGACATAAACTGCAGATATTTCTTCCCCGTTTTCATCTCTTGAGAGACTGGAAAATTCCAACTCTGTTTGTCTGTCAAGATTCAAATCTACCCCGTTATCAAATTGCACTTTCATATACGAATCTTCCGTTCTTATCCTGTCGCCTTCGGAAACTGCCATATTGATGGCGGCATCTTCATATTCCGTTAAACCGCTTCTTAAAATGTAGGCAGGACCGGACATTTTTGAAATCCGGGCAAACCTTGGGTTAGGTTCACCTGCCACAACGGATGAAATCAATAATATACCCATCAGGATATAGTTTTTCATTTTACCTCCTTTGCTGCTACTAATGTTGTTACAAAGTTAGGAAATTGTTTTCCAATATGTTTAAGTTCTCTGTTGCCAACATCTTCCTGGTATGCCCAGTCGAATCTTGCGTATTCATCGGTTGCCGAAGTTACTCTGAATTTGGCAAAATGATTGTTATTTGTCCATACTACATATCCGTGCCCCGGTATTAATTCAACTACTCCTGTCTGGGACCAACCTTCGAGCGGAGCATAATTGATTTCATCAAGCTCTTCTATGTATCCAAAATCCTGGATATCAGTATTCGCATCTCCCGCTACCATAAAAATAACTCCATCGGAAGCTATACAATAAACATCCGTAAAATCATTATCCCATTCCAAAACTCTTTCCCCGGAGAAATCATATCCTGCATCCATTTCGTATTCGTCTGCATCCCAGAGTTTTACACCCCTTCCTTCGGGTCTCGGAGTATCAAATATGAGTTCAGCCGAAATTCCGCTTTCATTTCCTGCATAATCATAAGCCGAAATCGCATAGTAATACGTTACTGCATTTGCTACGCCTTTGTCAACAAAAAATGCACTGGTGGAACTGCCTATTACTTCATACGGACCATGCGGATCATCGCTCCTATATATAAAGTATCCGCTAAGGTCACCCTCAGAATTCGGATTCCAATAAAGAGTCACTTCCTCATTCCCTGTAACACTAACTACACCTGTTGGCACTACTGGCGGCGTAGTATCATCTATATGACGACTACTATGACACCCGCAAAGAAATATTGCACATCCCACCATTGTGGCTATGAAAGATCCCGCCTTGTCAAAGATCCCGCCTTGGCGGTGAGCGGTGAAAGTTTTTATGTTTTTCATTGTTCCCCCTTTCTGCCTATTAGTATAGCAACATCCGCGACAAAATACCGACAGACAGAGAAAACCCATTATTTATAAGGCATTCCACCTCGCGTCCCCATCGCAAAACAAAAACACGATTAAAACCATTGCACATATTCTGTGCAACGGAATATTTGATTTGGCAATCTATAAAACATTCCCGCAATATAAACCCCAATAAATACAACACCCTACAAGGATATCGCACAAAAACAGTGCAGTTAATTTCAGGGAATTGTAGGGTAATGCTTTAGCTTTGCGAAATAGGGGAAAACTGTATTAACAAATTATTGGAAACAAAAGCGGATGCAAACCTTAAGGTTTGCCCTACATACAAAATATCTATTTCACTATATGCAGGTTACGTATTTTCTCTCTCAGGGTATTGCGGTGTATTTTTAACAATTCTGCCGATTTTGTCAGGTTCCATTTCGTCTTTTTCAACACTTCCTCGATATGCAGTTTTTCCATATACTCAATCGAGAAATTGTCTTTTGCTTTTCCTGTTGCGAAAACTGTCTTTGGAAGGTCATCGGGTTGAATAATGTTGTTTCTGGTCATAACGACTGCCCTTTCAATGACATTTTCCAATTCCCTTACGTTGCCGGGCCAGTTATACCTTAACAAAACTTCTTTTGCTTCGTTGTTTATCCCTTCGATAGTTTTCCCTATTTTAGCGCCGTATTTTTTCAAAAAATGCTCTATAAGCAACGAAATATCTTCTTTCCTTTCTCTTAACGGTGGGATTATAATCGGCACTACATTTAACCTGTAATATAAATCTTCCCTAAAAGTCCCCTCTTTTATTCTTTGTTCAAGCGGTTGGTTCGTAGCGGATATTACCCTGACGTCCACTTTGATAGGTTTGCTGCTTCCCAGTTTTTCGAACTCCTGTTCCTGCAAAACTCTCAAAAGTTTAACCTGAGTGCTGAGTGGAATATCCCCAATTTCATCAAGAAACAAAGTCCCTTTATCGGCAGTTTCAAATCTTCCTTTTCTTTCTTGTTGAGCTCCCGTAAATGCTCCTTTTTCGTATCCAAAAAGTTCCGCCTCAAGTAAAGTATCCGGCAGTGCTGCGCAAGCAACAGGAACAAAAGGATATGCCGTTCTCAGACTGGAATAATGAATCGCTTTTGCAATCAGTTCCTTTCCCGTTCCGCTTTCTCCAAGTATCAAAACCGTTGAACTTGATTTCGAGACTCTTGCTACCTGATTTAAAACTTCCTGTATGGCAGTGCTGTTTCCTATAATATTATCAAACCCGTATTTTTCTCCTATCTCTGTTTTAAGGATTTTATTCTCCTGCGTTAACTGTTTTGTTTCCATCGCCCGCTTTATGGTAAGTTTCAATTTCGTAAGGTCTATAGGTTTCGTAAGGTAATCGTACGCTCCTTCTTTTATGGCATTTACGGCATTCTCTACATTCCCGTAAGCAGTGATAATTATGATGATAATTTCCGGGTTTATCTTGTGGATTTCTTTCATAGTAGTTATGCCATCCGTCGTGCCAAGGTTCATATCCATAAGAATTATGTCAAACACTTCCCGCTGCAAAAGCTCAATCGCAGCTTCTCCTGACGGCACTCCCGAAATAGCGTACTCCTTTTTCAATGCCCCGACTAACAAATCCCTCTGGACATTATCGTCTTCAACTACAAGAATTTTCATTTGTTAATACCCACTTGTTAATGGTCTGTTTTGTTAATCTGCCTCAAGCAGTTTAAATATTTTTTAATTGCTATTCCGGGGATACCAATTTTAATTCTTTAATATGTTTGAAATGTTTTACATTGCGGGTAAGCAGTGGAATCTTTTCTGTACAGCATATACTTGCGATAAAAATATCTCTTATATCCAAAGAGAATCCTTTTTTTATCAACTCTACATGGATTTTTGCAGATTCTTTTGAAGCTTTCTCTGTCCATATTATAGGAGTTAAGCAAGCAAGGACATCTTCTACCGGCTTAATTTTTCCGGTATAGAAGCCGCCATAATAAAGTTCATAAACTGTTACCGGAGTAACTTTACATAAATATTTATTCAAAACGGAAGGTAGAATATTTTTGTATGCATTACCTTTTAAATAATCTATAATAATATCAGTATCTATACAGATAGTTTCCATTTCTTCCATTCCTTATTTAGATTATTATAAATTTTTTCAGTATCTATATCTTTCCATGAGCCCATAGCTTTTGCAAAAAGTTCATAATTCTTTTTCTTATTGGTTGTTTTTAGTTCCGGTCGAAGAACTTCAAGAAACTCTACAAGCTTGTGAATCAAGGGGGCCGGAAGTTCGTGAATTAAATTAGAGATTTCTTTCTCATTTATTGTAGCTTTCATTTATAGTTTCACCTCTATAGACACATTATCACAAGGGTATTTAAAGTCAAGATTTTTTCAGGACTTAACAAATCCCTCTGGACATTATCGTCTTCCACTACAAGAAATTTCATTTGTTCTATTATGTATTACCTTTAACAAAAATCAAGTATTTTTCTTTAAATCTATAATAACGGGTAGGGTGGGAGCACGTTTAGTTAGAGTTTGCGACGTAGGAGCATTATAGAAAGCTCTTAGAACTTTAGTTCTTAGAGATGCCTATCCTGCTGGGCTCTAACTTATCCAGCTCTGCAGGGGCTCTCACCTACCCTGTTTTCATATTTTCGTTTTTCGTAGGGGTGACTTAGAGTTTATCCCGCTATGCCTGCCCGCCCGGTCTGCCCGTTTCCTAACAATTATTTATTTAGTTGACAACCTAATACCTAAAGTTAAAATACATCCCATATGTTATCTTATTTGTTGATTTTATTTCTCAGCAATTCCGTATTTCAGCAATCGGACGGATTCTCCGTCCCTTCCCTAAGAACGAAAGCAATGGGAGATTTAAGTTTTATTCCCGGGACAACATACAAATTTAATCTGTACGAGCTCTCTAATAACCCTGCAGGTCTTTTAGAATATAAAACCAAATTGCCGACTCTAATGATTCAAGGTGAACACGGCAACGCCAGTGAACAATTGGTATATTATACGAGCAACAATCTTGCGGCACAAATTAATATAAAAAATAAATTTATAGCGGCAGAAGGTTCTATCCAGACCGGTGATTCTCCTATCTGGGACAATGAGTACTATGAAGGTTATCTTATTTTTATGGATTCGTTTGGAAAAACAAAAAAAAACTTATCTTTATCAGTGAAGTTTAAGAACATATTAATCGGCGGTTCTTACAAATATTCGGAGTGGTTAACGATACCGCCGCATTCTCCTTCAGAAGATATTTTATCCTATGGTGATCCCAAGAAAAGACATTTCTTGGCCGGCATAGAAATTTTAGCCAATAAATATTTCACAATAGGAAGCAACATAGATTTTAGACAGTCTACCCTCTTTTCCACGTATTACGATCGATATTCTTCCCAGAAAACTAATTTTTTAAGCACAGATGCCATTTTTAATCTCCATAAACAAATAAAATTTGGGATAACATATAAAATTGGATTGGATAATGAAATGCAAAACTTTCAGAAAGAAGATACCGTTTTATGGGATGAAATGAAAAATTTGACTTTGTATGGGTTATATAAAGTGAAAGAAACCAATATATGGCTTACTCTTAAAAATGCAAATTATTGGGAATTCCAACCTTTATCTTTATGGCAATACTATTATTATCCTGCAAAAGAAAATGGTTTTGGCGGCGGGATAAGCCACTCTTTTAACAATATTATCCTGGGCATTGAGTTTTATAAAAACGCTATGGAATGTTATTTTGAAGAAGATACTCTTCTATGGCATCCCATAGAAATCCGAGGCGGGATAGAATATTCTATAAAAAATATATCCGTTCGTGGAGGATACAAGATGGAAAGATTTGCTTTTGCTTTTCCCATTGAAAGTTTTACAATGGGACTGGGATGGAATTTTTATCGAAAAGTCTCATTGCAATATTTATATGAACATAGAAGTCAAATTGATAATTCTTTTTCTTTAAAGGGGTCTTTTAGTTATTCAAGGGTAGAACTTTCTTATACCTTGTAGTTATGACAAAATTAATAAATAGTTTACTAATTAATAGTTTGTTGTTGACTTCTATTTATGCGACTATCTGGGATGAAGATGCTGAGTTTGATAGTCCCTACTGCAGAAATACTCCGTTAGAAACCCCATCTTTAAGAATTATAGGAATGGGAAACTTGAATTTAATTCAACAAGACGAATTTAATGAATTTAACCTGTATGATTTTAGTAATAATCTCGCAGGGCTTATAGAAGACGATAGTAATCGCTCCACCGTTAAAGGGTTAGGTTCTTATTCCTGTCGGGATACAACAAGTTGGAAAGACCTGTCAGAAGCAGCAAAAATGGGTATTGTCAGGGGAACGTTTAAGGATAAAAAGAAAGCATTTTCTATAGGTTTAAAAAAGCAGAATTATATTCCAATTATTGAAGGGACAGATGATATGGGGAATGAAATAAATCTAACGCCTACCGAATTATCAGGAGATTTTTGTTGTAACTTTAAATTAGTTTCCGGGTATTCTTTCGGAACAGGATTAGAATATTTGAAGATAGCTAACCCCCCGTTACATCTCTTGTATAGGGATTTGGATATGGATTATTCTCATCTTATATGGAAAAATGGAATTAGTGTCAAAAAACTCAAAAACCTTGAACTCGGAATGCAATTAAATATTATTAACGAGACGCGCTGGGCTGTAGAACAAAATAACTACGAATTAAAAGCACAGGGTATATGGAATTATAATAAACTTGGATTAGGCCTGGATGCTTATTTTAGAAGCACTGAAGATACTTTTAATTGTTACGGAATCTACCTAAAAGAGATAAGAAATGATGACATCCCCGTAAACTTTGAACTCGGCTGGCAAAACTATAAGATAAATCAATTTTTGGGAATACAAGAACGTTATCCTTCGAGTATTTTTACTGCAGGGGTTGGCATAGGTTATAAAATCAAAACAACACAAATAGGATTGGAACTACATAATATGCGAGAAAGATATACAACATATAATATAAATCCGGATAGCGTGAAATATGAATGGTATTCTACTACAGGAATAAATTGTGGACTTGAAACGAAACTTCTTAAATACTGTGCCTTAAGGGGTGGGTATTGGTATAAAATAATAAATGCGGTTACGGACGATTATTATAGTTTAGGGTTTGGGATTTATCTTCCAAATGAAAGAGGTAGAATTGATATTGCATGGACGTCTGAAAATCTTAATTTCTATTATCCGTATCCGTATGATAATAAAGAAAAAGCCCATACTATAGGCATACAACTCTTATTGTTCCCTTAGAATAATTCCGTTAAACAAAGGACCCCTATTTGTCATTCTGAGCGTAGCGAAGAATCTCATTCCAATCTACCCTTTTTCATTGTTTTTTGTGGTAGGTCAGACATTCTTGTCTGACAATTCTTTAGCAGGTCGTACCTATCCCTTCACCGGCAGGATTATCGTAAAAGTCGTTCCTGCACCTTCAATGCTTTCAACTTCTATTCTTCCTTTATGAGCAGTAACAAGTTGATGCGTAATTGACAACCCCAGCCCTGTCCCTTTTGCCTTCTTGGAAAAATAAGGTATGAATATTTTCTTCAAAGCTTCTTTCGGGATTCCACAACCCGTATCTTTGATTGTAATCTTACAACTGCCCTCATAAAGTTCCGTCCCGAAGAACAATTCTCCTCCCGAACTCATCGCCTGAATACCGTTTAAAGCTATGTTGAAAATCGCTCTCCTTAACTTTTCTACGTCAATTTCCACAGGACGCATCTCATTGAATTTCTTCGTTATGACGATTCCTTTTTCTCTTGTTTCGTTTTGAATCAATGAAATAACATCATCCAGAACTTTATTAATGTCTTCTTCTTTTAAGCTCAGCGTCATTGGCCTGGCAAGATTTAAAAATTCTTCCACTGTATTATTCAGTGACGCAATCGCATTCTTTATTATGTTTATAAATTCCTTGAATTCTTTATCATTTTCTTTCGGCTCAAACTCCTGCTCAATCCTCTGGGCTGTTATTCCTATAGCATTAAGCGGATTTCTGATCTCATGCGCAACCCCGGCGGCAAGTTCCCCAAGCGCAGAAAGCCTTTCTTTCTCTTTCAGGTTTTCTTCCATCTTTTTCATTTCCGTAATGTCTCTCAACACTCCTACCGCCCCTTCAATTTTATTTTCTTTATTAAAAATCGTATTCGTGTTTATGGATAAGATAAGCGAATGTCCTTTCAGGTTTGTGTAAGCCTTTGTCATATCCTGTATGGTTCGACCTTTTTCCAGAGTAAGGTCTATGAAACATTCATCGTTCGGGAAAACGGATTTATATTCTTTCCCGATTATCGCCGAACGGGAAATCGAAAATAACTTCTCTGCGCTCTGGTTGAATACGGTTATCCTTTTTTTGCTGTCCACCGCAACGACTGCATTTCCTATGCTCTCAAGAATGCTTCCCGTAAGACTTTGTATTTCGCTGTAAGATTTATCAAGTGTCGTATAATGCTGTGTCAATCCAATCAGGTTCATTACGATGGCGCCCAAGAAAAATATTACGGCGATGAGTAATATTATGTGTTTCTTGTTTTCCTCTGCTATCTGGTTATACTGTGAAAGCGAAAGCCCAACTCTGAATACCCCGAACGATACCCCATCTATAATAAAAGGTTTTACGACTTCCAATACTTTATGATTTCTTAAAGTATACATCCTGCTCGCCGTAATATTTTTTTCAACGACATTAACAAGGAAAGTATCCGTATCAATTTTGTTCATACTTTTGATATTTTCCGAAGCAAACACGATGCCGTCATCATCCTGAAGCACGATATATCTTATGCCTTTTTCTTTGCTCATTTTCTGGATAAGCGCCCCGATACCGGTTTCCTTGCGGAAATCATTTATATAAGATGCATCTATGTAGCAGGTAATAATTCTTTTATCCACTCTCAACGCAACGCCGAAGTTGTTGTCAATCGCGTCAATTGGAGTCTCGCTTTCCGTCCCGTCTAAAAGCGGTTGCAAGATAGAATCTATTTTTTTATCTACGGGATAAGGCAGGGAACTTTTTAATAATGTCCCCCGAAGGTCAAATATGTCTATACGGGATAAGTTATATTCTGAGGACAGGGTAGCGAGTTTTTCCATAGACGGAACTTTCGAATCCTTTGATATAAACCTTGCAATATCAAGAAGTTTCTGGCGGAAAAGAGGTTCAATCACGGTGCCGGCTTTAAGGATGTTTTGACTGCTTAGAATCAGCCCTTCGGTTAAAACCATTCCCTCCTGTTCAATCGCTTTCAACATACTGGAGCTTGTTCGTTTGATAACGACTGTCCCTGTTATTCCCATAAGCAAGGCAAAAATTATGGTTACAACGATGAGGTATCTTGAACTAATTACTCTTCTTGATTTCATTAGAAAATATAATATAGTGTTTTAATTTCGTTGTCAACTTTTTACAGTTTCCTATAAAAAACACTTTACAAATCTTTAATACGGTTGTTTATTTTCTAAACTTAATACGAAATGAAAATTTGCATCATTTCTGACCTTTATTATCCTTACCCGGGCGGAGTCTCCGAACACGTATATCATTCTGCCTGCGAGTTGGTAAAACTCGGACATAACGTCTCAATACTAACTACAAACTACGATTGGTTAAACTCATCTTTTACCGAAGAATACGACAAATCCATAAATATTATCCGTATCGGGAGGGCACAGCGTTTCTACATAAACAAATCCGTCGGCATAATACCGATGGCATTGGACTTAGAAAAACAAGCCCGTTCCGTGATAAAAGAGCATAACTTTGACGTTCTACATATTCATTGTCCCAACTCATTTATCGGGATGTTTGCAATAAAACATTCCCGCGCGGTAAACATCGCAACTTTTCATTCTGCCTCCCCAAAACTAAGCTGGCACAAATATGCGGCTGCAGTCGTCCAGCCATATACAAAAAGACTCGATGGAATGATTGCAGTTTCCGAAGTAGCGCTCAGAACAATGAAACAAAGCCAGACGACAAAGACGGTTTCTGCCATACCGAACATTACAATCATTCCTAACGGTGTGGATACTACGAAATTTTCTGCCACGGTAAAACCAATTCCCGAATTAAACAAGGGCAACTTTTTTAATATTTTATTCGTTGGCAGGTTTGAGCCCCGCAAAGGACTTGACTATTTAATCTCTGCTTTCCAGTTCGTGCGAAAAGAAATAAAATCCGCTAGACTAATTGTTGTCGGCAAGGGCTGGCTTAATGATACCGTAATAAAAAATAATATGGAAGGGATTAATTTTGTGGGTTTTGTCGAGCCTGCGCTTCTTCCAAGTTACTACGCAAGCTGCAATATTTTTTGTTCCCCGGCAACGGACAGGGAAAGTTTCGGGATAGTTTTGTTGGAAGGAATGGCGGCAGGCGCTTGCGTAATTGCAAGCAACATTGACGGGTATTCACAGGTTGTAAAAGATGGTGAAGATGGTTTATTATTTGAACCTAAAAATCCGGTTGCAATTGCCGACACAATAATAAAACTCTATAAAGAACCCGAACTTTATAACCGCTTAGTAGCTAACGGCCGGCAAACCGCACTCAAATATTCCTGGGATAAAGTTACAAAAGAAATAGAAAAGTTTTATAATTATGTAAAAGAAAACAAGTGAAAAAAACTATATTTCCTCTATTGGTTTTAACGTTTCTAGGTTTATCCTGCAGTGTATTTCAACCAGAATTAAGTTATGAACAAAAAATTCAAAAGTGTATAAAAGGAAATTCTATTATTGCCAAAAGTAAAGAACATAAAGTTACGCCTTATGGGGGATTTATTCCTATTTTCTATTCTATTCCAAAATGGTTAAGCGAGGATATCATATACTTTGTTGAATACACAAATGATTCACTACCCTATCTTTTAAGATTAAAAGAGGATACGATGACCGCTTATCAATCACGACAAACATCAGAGATTTTTGAATCGGAGGGAAATAGTTCCATAATTCAATATAATTTGAAGACGGGGGAGAAAAATATACTTATTTCAGTCCCTTGTAGTTCTTCTATAATAATAGATTATACGATTTCTCCGGATGGGGAAAAACTCATATACTCTACTATAAATATACCTGCCAACATTATGTTTTATGGATTAGGCCCTTCAATATTTGTTGATAAAGAAGAAGTATGGAATGATAAGAATAATAGGTACAATGAAACATATGTTAGCAATTTTCTTAAAAAACCGGTATGTACGGTGTTTATGAAAGATATTAAACATAATTCTTTTATAAAAAAATTATGGGAAGAGAATACACTTTATTGGAACCTCAAATTCAACTCTAAAGGCAACAAATTGTCTTTTGAAAATGGAAAATATGAGTTAAAACGTGATTCGGTGGGCAAGGATTATAAAAAACATGGAATGGCAGAAGAAATGCAGAGAATAGAAAATGATTGCGGGAAAGGTATAATAACAGGATATAATTATTTGGATATCATAATCGATTCGGCTTTTCTAACAAATATGTACAATCTCGATTCCTTGATAAAGTTACCCAAAGGAAATAATATGGGATTTTCTAACGATGATTCAAAAATATTTATCGTAATTTCTATTTCTGACACTCAAGCGCTCTGCTCTGTAGATACTTTAAATAAAGACTTTAAAGTGCTTATTTCTGATTTTAAGTGTTCCCCATACACTCCTATATGGGACAATAATGTACAAAATATTATACGTCCCTATTTTATGCCTACAACATATTTATCCAATCAGCATCCGGAAGTTTTAGTTTATCCTGAAACATCAATGCAAAATATTGTAGGTATAATATTTTGTAATATAAAAACACAAAAAAAAGATACTTTTTCATTGTTTGATTCAAAGGAAAGAAATTTTAATTTAACGTATACCATTTCTCCTGATGGCAAAAGGATAGCTATTTTTACTAACATTACAGATTATATATTAGGAGAAAAAAATATGTATATCTATGACTGCAGTAAAGAAGTAGAAGGAATATTAGAGAAGATAAAATAATAAATCATCTACAACAAGGAGACAAATGAAAATCTATGAAGAAGGCTTGGAAGAACATCCCAAAATAACCATAATTTTTGGGAATTTTATGATGTTGCTATGGCTTGCGTTGGGGACAATCGCTTGCCGATTTGTCCACCCTTTAATCGGATGGTTTTATCTTACTTTTGCTCTGCTAATGGTATATGTTGTATTACGAAAAATAGTCTGCACAAATTGTTATTATTACGGCAAATGGTGCCCTTCAGGATGGGGGAAACTCTCCGCTTTGTTTTTTAAAAAAGGGAACATTGAAAACTTCAGCACGAGTGTCGGCATAAAACTTGCCCCTATGACTTATGGACTTTTAACCGTAATTCCCGTTATCCTGCTTATCGTTTCTCTCTTTCTTAAATTCTCAATGCCTAAAATAATCGTTCTGGTTCTTCTGTTTTTGATTTCGTTTTACAGCGGCGGGATTAGTCGAACAAAAAGTTGTATTCGATGTAAAATGAGGTTAATGTGCCCCGGCTGCGCCGTCAAAAACCCGGAAACAAAGTAGTATCCACGAATGGACACGAATTAGCACGAAAGCCAGAGAATTAACTTCAGAGAAAGAAAGATGATTTAGAGTTAAAAAAACTGCTAAGATACACAAAGCACAATCACCACCAGGGCGGGATGTTCCATCTTCGCTCCGCCTATGGCGAGATCACCGACACAGCGGTCACCGCCAAGGAGGCGGGATGTTCCGGATGTTCCATTTGAAATCCTGACTGCCGTCAGGCAAGTTGTGCCTACATTTTTTTACTAAAGAGGAATTTCTCACGCAAAGGCGCGGAGTCGCAAAGATAAAAAAGAACAGAGAATAGAATTTCAACAGGGATTGCAAGAGAACTTTAAGAGAAACAGAAAAAGAAAAGAGCAGATTAAATTGGGACGTATCTACCAAGCAGATTGATAGACATCGGCAAACGCAGATTTACAGGGAAAAGAAAAACAGAGAACAGATAGAGTTTTTGGTTATGGAGAAACATAGCAATACATTAAACAGAGAAGGGATTTCTAAGGAGGAGAAGGTCGCCGAGGGTTGCGTTGAGAGATTTTTCAATAGCCGGGCATTTGACCTTAAATAAGAAATATATAGGCGCATTAGATTCAGATAGACCTTCGTAATTTCCCTGCCCTTTGCTTATTATAAGCGAAGACTGATTAAACAATTTGTGAAAAGCAGGAGTGCAATATTCAAGTAATGCTGCCGGGGCATCCGTGCCCGAATCTACGATTTCTGCAACGTCGGATATGCCTGATGCGATGGCATCTTCATAAGTGGCATCGTTGATTACGGGGACACCTCTTACGGCATAAAAAACGTTTTTATCTTTGCGATAGTTATTAATTTCTTCAATTAATACTTTATCAAAAACAGTTTCTCCGGCATTGTCCCCTATGTATAAAATTTTGTCTGCTTTCTTCAGGTCATTTATAAATTTATCATAATCGCACAGTTTAAATTCTTTGTTAAGAGTAAGTTCAAGTTCTTTTGAAAGGTCAAAATCTTTGCCTCTTGCAAAATCTATCGTATTGCCTGCGGCGGCTATTTTTAAGGCAGTTAAAAGAGGTTTTTGCGTGGAAGATTTAAGTTTTGCAATTAATTGAGGATAAAGTTTTAATGCAGTTTCCGTGTGTTCTGTTTTTACTTTTTTATAAGGGTCGGGATTGCAAGTTGTAACTTTGGATAAATTGTGTATTACCCTGCCGATATGTGTTGGCGTGGGTAATTCTATTAGAGAGGGCATAATTCTAACAATTTCTTTTAATCCCTGTATATGTAAATCAGGGTCGTCCGTTGCGAATTGCAATGTCGTTAAGGTTTGTTTAAGCAAACAAGGTATACAATCGGGAAAAATTTTCATAAGTTTTTAAGTCAAAGAATCAAAAATATCCGTTAATTTAGACGTAAGATTTTGCCAGCTATAAGATTCGGGTTTGCCTGTTTGATGGGATTTGGATTTATATTTCAAGTAGAAATCATAAATTGCTTTTTTAATTGCTTGTATATCCCGCGGCGGGACAACCATTCCTGTCCGAGTTTCATTAATAATATCGGCGCAGGGACCTTCCGGAACGGTAGCCAAAATGGGTTTGCCTGCCCCAAGGTATTCGCCGATTTTACCAGTAGAAGCGGTGTCTTCAACATTATCAATCATTATCCACAGTAAATCCGAAGCGATAAGCTTTTGTATGCATTCATTATGAGGCAAGTAAGGAATAATTTCAACTATGTTTTCAAGATTCAGTTTTTTTATGGTTTCTTGCTCTTGCGTCGAATGTAAACCAATTAACTCTAATTTAATGTCTTCGGATAAAGAAGGATTTTCAATTGTAAGTTCGGACAGCGCTTTTAGAAAATATTCCGGGGTTCGTGGAGGGAAAAAAGAACCGGTATAAGTTATTGTGAATTTGTGTTTGCTTGAAGGTTTGTGTGTGTTTTTATTTATAAAATCATCGGGGTCATAGCCGGGAGGAATTATAATTGTATTTGGCGGTAAGTTTTTAGAAATAACTTTATTTATAGTTATAACGGCATCTGCGGGTTTTAAAACTTTTGTTTTTAAGGATTCGTTTATTTTTTTGTGCAGGAAAGTCGGGTAAGAAGAGTAGGGCCAGGGGTCTCTGAATTCAACGACAAGGGGTAGTTTTGTAAGTTTTTTCAAATAATAGCCGATAAGAAGTGAAGTATAAGGAGGGGCAGATGCGAATATAACATCGGGTTTATGTTTTTTTATGAGATTTAATCCTGATTTTAGGGCATACGGAAACCATCCGATTTTATTATCGGGTATAAACATAAAAGAACTTAATTTGTGAAAAGAAGAAGATACGTTTTTTTTATTTGTTTTTAAGTTAAAGGATTTTAAAAGTCTTAGCGGGTCTGCGGATTCCGTTCGAACAACGGGGTAGTTAATTTCCCGTAAAAAGGAATCGTCATTAATGAAGTATTTAATGTTTTTAACGCTGAGGACAATCGGCGACCAGTTTTTTTGCGGGAGGTATTTGCAGAAACTAACGACTCTGCGCACTCCACCCATTCCCATAGGCGGGAAGTAGTAAGCGATTACAAGGACTTTTTTAGACAATGCTTATTCAGCTCCTAATTGATTCTAAAGAATAAAGCAATCAGATTTTTTAGCTGTTCTTTTTATAGATTTCGTGTAGATAAGCTATTATGGTAATAATAAACCATGAATCGGCGACTTGAAAAAAGCTGGAAGGTTTTACTTTTAATAGAGATTGGAATCCGAATATGTAGCTTACGATACCAAATAACATACACAAGAGTCCTATATAAAGAGTAACTGTTGCGACAACCGGTCTTTTCATTTTTCCCCCTTGTGCTCAAATCTTATAAATTCAAGCTTACGTTAAAGGTATATATTAAGGTTTTATATGTCAAGGATTTTTATTTATAAGAATTTCCGGGGTATATCTTATAAATGGGGTTCTAAGGGGAATCCCCTTAGTGCGAAGGGCGTAGAGGTAATCCCTCGCCAGAGCAGGGGAGCAGATTATCAAGCAATAGTTGGATAATCGTCGAGGGGTGAAGCATAGCGAAACCCCTTGAAAATGAGCGAACTAAAGTGAGCGAATTTATTTGAGGGTTAATAGACGGAAAATTAAAACTGGGCCTGAGTGGAATCGAACCACTCACCTCTCGGTTATCAACCGAGTGCTCTAACCGAATGAGCTACAGGCCCGTTTTTTGACTATTTGACTAACTTATTACCTAATTTATAAGCGTATATTTGTCAACTTTAAATAAAAGATTTTGTTAAACAGAGGACAGAAAAAAATACATAAAAGGGAAATTAGGACGCAGATTTTCGCAGATTTACAGGATAAATACGAAAATAGTAAAAACTGTCTATAAGAACTGTAATAACTTAAGCAGAGTGCAACAGATAGAAAAATTAAAGAAGGATAAAACAGAAACGATAAGCGCAGAGAACAGAAAAACAAAGAATTTCAACAGGGATTTCAAGAGACTTGTACGAGATTAGGGAACAAATTGTAACTCATAGTAATTGGTTGTAACTCATTGAGATTCTTCACTTCGTTCAGAATGACAAAAAGGGAGCGAAGAACTGGTAAAATGTTGACAGTTATTTCATAATGAGAATTCCATACGTATTGGGGTCGTAGTTTATTGGGACCTGCCAATCGCCAGAGTTTTGCATTCTTTTTTGTTTACGTCTAAAGTTTAGTCTCCATTGTTGCCCGGGTTTGCCCGATACTCCAAACTGGCTAAGAGGAATCCGCGTTTCTACAGCCCAGAAATTATTTCCCTTTGATGTTTTTATTTCATAAACGCCGTTCCAATTTCTATCGGCATCCATTCCCGATATTTTTTGGTCGAACGCCGTTCCAAGAGGGTTGAAATAGACTTGATAGACCTCGTTTTTTGCCGTATCCGGCTGGAAGAAATAACCTATACAATCATCGTTATAAACTGCTTCGTCGTGTTCCGTTGAAGCGGCGAATATAGAATCTATCTTCGATTCCTTGCAATATGCAGAGACATAAAGATTGCTATCATCATAAGAAAAATAGAAATACGTAGAATCTATTTTCGTTGAATTCCCATTCGGTGAAAAGAGTAATGAAACAGGTTTTCGCCAGACAGATTCAGAAATTTTACCATCAATAACCGGTGGAGTAGTTGTTTTGTTGGCATATGCTTTACGAATAACAGGGACTGACCTTGTAACGTTATATTTTTTGCCTTTAGCATAAGGGAGGAGAATAGAAAATTGTGGAGTGGGATAAAGCCTTTCCCCTTTGTTTTTTATTTTGAATTTTACGACAATGCTGCCTTTTTTTGCAATCTTTACCGGAAGGTTTTGGGGCTCTACGGCCCATCCTTCCGGGGATTCCCAATACAATGTGTCATCAACTATACAATCGGAGGTTAGGTTGCTCAATTTTACAATTAAAGTATTCGAGATATGACAATTCTCGCCTACAAATACCGGCATAATAACTGCGTTATCCATTCTCTCGGCAAACTGTGTCTCTTCGGAATCCGGGACTGTATAAGTCATATTCCAGTGTTTTACATATTCTTCCAGTGGCTCAAGTCCCACTTTTGCGCGTCGTTTGTTTACATTTGATTCATCTTCAATCGGGAATAATTCATACTTTCCGCCTGTCTGTCTGATTTGAGACCCATAAATTTGTTTTTCTCCTTTTCCTGTATGGATTCTGTCTATAAGTAAAGCCAAATCGTCCCAACCCAATTCTCCTTTATCTGCGGCTTCCTGAAAGAGGGGAAGATATTTTTCTTGTGTTTTAAGGTCAGAATGCTGAATTACTAAAAAGGCAGTAGAGCTTAGCATTGTGCCTACAAGAGCTTTGCCAGGATAACCGTATTTCTTAATTATTGTTTCAACTCTTACAAGGTTTGAGGAATCAAATTCTGCCTGTTTTTCCCATAATTCTTTTAACTCTTTTGATTGCCAGCCATATTTTTCGCTTACTTCTTCCAATTGTTTTCTATACCGCTGGTCTTTTTCCAAAATGTCTTTTAATTCTTTAACCAATTCCTTATTAAAACTTGTTTCATACTTTTCTATTTTTCCGTTAAGTTTTTTAATAACTGTTTTCCAGCCTTTTTTATTATGAAGACTTGCAAAAGTAGAGTCTGTTTTAATATATTCTAAGAATCCTGATGACGCTTCCGTATCAATGATATTAGTAAGAAGGTTCAAGTTTTTTAAAGCGTTTTCTGCATTCCCGGATAATGCCCATGAACGAGCGGCTTTATAATAAACCCCATTAGACTCTTTGGTTTTGCCTTCTTCTTGCCCGAGCGCTTTTTCATAGCTCTCTGCGGATTTTAGATAGTCTTTGTTACGATAAGCTTCGTCTGCAAGTTTGATGAAGTCAGAATAAGTCTGGGCTGAAAGTAGACCGGATATACTAAGCGATAAAAATAATGGAATTAGAATTTTGTATGATTTTGACATAGACTTTCTCCCTACCTGCATAACGGCAGGTAATTTAACTCTAATTTTTATTTAAAATATATACCTAAAATTATATCCTATCACTGTGAATTATATCCTATCACTGTGCCGATAGGAAGAGCTAAAAGGGAAATATATTGTATTGCCGGAGGAAATGGTGAGGGTGAGCATGGGTTTTCCAGCGCCGGAACAACTGTTGTCCCTGCGATTAATCCTATCCCGATTAATGCTCCAATTAATGCTCCCCATCCTGAACCTTTTTGTTGATAATGTTCACCAACTTTTTTTACTCCGTAAACAGCTCCTAATGGAATTAGTGGTATTGAAGCAAGCATTGAAAAAAAACAAATATTCGATGCAACAGGGGATGATGTATTTGTCCATAACCTTAAAAGCAAAACACCTACGAATAAAGGAATTATGCCTCCTACAGTAGCTCCTCCACCTTCTAAAAAATAAATTCCTAATTCAGGAGGTTTATTAGATACTTTGTCAGAATCAGAAGAAGTGTAAAGATACGTAATTGGGAGTGTGGATAGTTTCGGCGTTGAATAATAAGACTGTTGAAATAAATCTGCATTAACAAGAGAATATGACGGATTGAAATTAAATGATAAAGAGGAAAACAGAAATATTATAAATTCCATAATTTTTATACTAAAAAGACAAGGATATTAATTATATTGTTAGCTAACAATATATTGCACTATATAAAAGTGAAAAAGGGGAAAGTCAAGTTTTTTTGGGGGGAATTCGTTAATCGTATAATCGTTAAAAGAGGAATCGGGACGAAGAATAGGAAGAATAGGACGGATAAGTCAGAGAGGAAAAGATGGATTCCCGCTTTCGCGGGAATGACGAATAGTGGGGACGCGCTTGTAAAAAAGTTGACAACTACGAAATATGGCATACGAAACATGGAAGAACACAGATGTAAACACGGATGGGCACAGAGAGGAAAAGCAAAAACGAGATTCTTCACTTCGTTCAGAATGACAAATAGGAGAAACAGACGAAAAAACAGAGATTAGAAAAACAAATTGACAAGATAGCATATAAATTATAGAATTTGACAAAAGAAAAGATACCTTGATTATGGAAAAATATGCATTAAGCGTTGCTCAGGAACAAGCGCAAGAAATATTAAAAAAGGCGTTTCCTGAGGTAAATACAAATAGAGTTCAGGTTTTTTATCCCCCTGCTGAAATAGAAGCGGATTTGTCTATTCCGCTTTTTGGAGTTGCTAAAGAATTGAAACAAAATCCTATGAAATTAGCGGAAGATGTTGCAAGCAAATCGGATTGTGTCGGGACTTTGTTCAGCAAGATAACAGCAGAAAAAGGATACGTAAATTTTGTATTCGACAGGGAAAAAATTAACAAACAAGTCTTTAATGATTATTTGTCATTTGCTGAAGAGTATGGTATTTCGGATATAGGCAAAGACAAAAAAGTAGTCATAGATTATTCATCCCCGAACATTGCCAAACCTTTTTCGATTGGACATTTACGTACTACGGTGCTCGGGCAGTCACTTTGTAATATTTTTCGCTTTGCCGGATATGAAGTGATAGCCGAAAATCATATCGGAGATTGGGGCACTCAATTTGGGAAACTGATTTATGCGTATAAGCAATGGGGGAACAAAGAGGATATTGAAGCATCACCCATAAAAGCGTTATTAGAATTATATGTAAGATTTCATAAAGAAGCGGAATCCGTCTCAGGCGGAAATCCTGAAATAGAAAACGAAGCAAGGAAGTGGTTTAAAAAATTGGAAGAAAAAGATGCGGAAGCGACAGAAATATGGAAGTGGTTTAAAGATGTCAGTTTGAAGGAGTTTGAAAGAATATACAAGATTTTAGGAGTGAAATTTGATGATATTATAGGGGAAAGTTTTTATAATGATATGCTCAAGGGAATAGTGGTTGAAGCGCTTGATAAAAAAGTAGCCGAATGGGAAGAAATAGTATCCACGGAACAGTTGGAAGAAAATTTTCCCCAGAAGAGCAAGTTAGTTTTAATAAAACTTGATAATTACGGCATCAGACAGCCGTTGTTGCTTCAAAAAAGTGATGGAACGAGTTTATATGCAACAAGAGAATTAGCCGCTATCAAACACAGGATGGAAAAATGGAATCCCGAACAGGTTATTTATGTGGTCGGGGCCGAACAGAAATTGCATTTCCAGCAGTGTTTCAAGGCAGCTGAACTTCTGGGATATAACGTAAAATGCGTTCATATATGGTTTGGATTAATAAGAATGGCTGACGGCAAGATGAGCACTCGTGAGGGCAGGGTTATATTCCTTGAGGATGTTCTAAACGAAGCAATTCAAAGAGCAAAAAACATAGTAGCGGAAAGAGATATGTCGGAAGAGGAGAAAGAAAAAACAGCGCAAATAATAGGAATCGGAGCTATAAAATATACTGACCTTTCCCAGGATAGGGTAAAAGATGTAGTTTTTGACTGGGATAAGATGTTAAGTCTTGATGGGGATAGCGCGCCTTATATTCAATATGTTTATACCAGAGTAAAGTCAATACTACGGAAGGCGGATTTTGACAGCGCTACAAAGCTTAACTTAAGACCTGAATTATTGGTTGAGAAAGAAGAAACGGATATCATAAAAAGAATCTCTCATTTCCCGGAAATTATTAACCAGGCATTAGAAAATTATGAGCCGCATCGGATTGCTAATTATTTGTTTGATTTTGCGCAAAGTTTTAACCGGTTATATGCAAACGTATCTATATTAAAAGCGGAAAACGAAGAGTTAAGAAATATCAGATTAGTGTTGATAGATATTGCGAGATGTATTATTAAGAGAGGGTTGGGGTTATTGGGGATAGATGCGCCGGAGAAGATGTGAGCTAGCTGAATAATTGAAAAAAAGAAAAAATACTACGCCACTAAAGCACAAAATTACACAAAAATTCAACCACAGTACACAGAGAAAAATAAAACTCATTGTAACGGATAACAAGCAGAAAATGGAGAGCACAGAAAAAAGAACAGAGTGCACAGAGCCCAGAGGGCTGGATACGAATCCCTCCATAGACAAGCTATGGATAGCAATCTCTCCGGGAAAAGATTCCGGACAATCCAGCCGAGGCGGGATTTCGCTATCGCTCAACAATCTATCTCTAACTAACGTAAGAGCTTGTAAGTAATCCAGCGTAGCTGGAAAGAGCCTGACTATAATTCGCCAGAGGCGAAAAGGGCTTGCTATAACTTATTAGTAATTAAGAAGTAATTCATTGTAATCTGCTTGAGTTTTACCTAAGAAAAATATATTGACAATAGCAATACTCTGCTTATAATTTCAAACAATGGTATTATTGTATTTCTTGTTATTGCAAATCCCTAAAAGTTCATCTATAGTGGGGCAGGTGGAATCTCCTGCGGCAAAGTATTATTTGTATGTTGGCGAAGAAGGAGATTTACAGCTTAAGGTCTCGATATGGGGAGAAATAGGTATGCCCGGACTCTATTCTATAACGGAAGATGTAGATATGGCAACTTTGATATCGTTAGCGGGGGGCCCGACGAAAAATGCGAACTTATCAAATATAAAAATAATGCGTTCTTTCCCGCGTCCCGAAGTAATAAATGTGAATATGAAGGGATACTTTAAGACAGGGAACAGGGCAAAAATACCATTTCTAAAACCGGGGGATATGGTTAAAGTAGATGGAACTCCATGGTATAAAGTTCAGGAAGTAGCTAAATTTATAACCGAAGCGACAATAACGATAGGTGTATATTACCAACTGTACAATTTACTAAAAAACAAGTAACCTGCTATCCCAAAGTAACGGGTAGACATATAAACAAATGCATTCAGAAATAGATTTAAGGAAATATTTAAGGGTATTTTTACGACAGAAGTGGGTATTTATTGGGGTTTTTCTGGGAATAGTTGCACTTACATATGTGAAAACAATAATAACTACAAAGATATATGTAGGTACAACGAAGGTATTAATAAAAAGGACATCAACACTACTTGGAGAAAGTCAAATTCTTGAAGAAGCATTTGGAATAGATACAAACTGTGAGATATTGCGGTCTCGTGGGTTTATGGAAAAAGTAGCTTTCGCAATGAGAGACCAAAAACTGGATTTTGCTTTTCTTAAGGGAAATACAGCCCCGGATATTTTGCTTCAAAGAACTATGGTTACACCGCTGAGGGAATCTGATATAATCCAGATAGTCGTGCATTCGTTTACTCCGGCAGAAGTGGCAGGTATGGCGAATAATATTGCGGAGACATTTAAGAATTATTCCGTAGAAATAGCAAGAGCAAAAATAACAGAAACAAGAAAGTTTATAGAAGCAGAAATGCCGGCAGCAGTACAAAAATTAAAGGACGCGGAAGATAGTCTGAGAATATTTAAAGAAAACGAAAAACTTGTATCAATTTCAGCCGGCGGGTCAGTTTTGCAAGAGCAAGTTCTTAAATTAAAAGACAAAAATTCAGAATTAGTTGCGGAAATAGAAACAAGGAAAAAAGAATTAGTATATACGGAGGAAAAGTTAAAAGAGGAAAATGATAAGTTGGCAAGTTATATAATAAAAGTAGATAACCCATCTATAACAAGTCTAAGAAGTCAATTGGTGAGATTGGAAAGCGAATATTCTTCTTATGTATTAGCCGGGTTAGAAAAAGGAAATCCTAAACTAAAATCTTTGGAAACGAAGTTAGACGAATTAAAAAGTGCATTAGTGAATAAAGTACAAACGCGTTCAGAAGAAGAGATTTTAATGATTGACCCGCTTTTATATCCGCAGGAATTGTCAAAAAAGATATTGGATATAAGGTCAAACATTTTTATTTTGGAGGCCGAAAAAGAAGCATTGGATGAGAGAATCAATAAAGTAGGAGATGATGTAAAAAAATTCCCAAGTAAGGAATATGAAATTGCAGCACTTGAAAGAATATATAAATTTAATGGAGCGATATATGAAAAATTAGTTGATAGATACGAAGAAGCTAAATTAGCGGAAGTAGGGGAAATAGGAAATGTAGTAATAGTAGAATATGCTACCCCGCCGGTAATACCTGAAACACCAAATCCCAAAATGAATATGTTGCTGGGATTGATATTTGGATTTGGACTTGCGGTAGCCGGGTTATTTGTGAAGGAATATTTGGACCCTTCAATAAAAGAGATAGAAGATGTAGAGAGAGCAAAAATACCAATAATAGGCGCGGTGCCGTTTTCCTCAAGTCCAATAGTGAAAGATTCTATATCTCCGCTTGCAGAAGCATATAATAAACTAAGAGTAAATTTGAAGTTTTCAAAGGCTGGAACGAAATTAAGAAGCGTAGTAATTTCAAGTTGTAATGCCGGTGAAGGTAAATCAACGGTAAGTTCAAATATAGGTATAATATATGCAAAAATGGATGTAAAAACTATAATAATAGAAGCAGATTTGAGAAAACCAAGCTTGCATAAAATTTTTAAAATACATTCCAAAATAGGGTTATCAAATTATTTGGTGAGTGAAGTAGAAGAGAAGGAAATAATACAAAGTACACACGAAGAAAATTTAAGTATAATACCTGCGGGACATATACCACCAAATCCCGGCGAATTAATAGATTCGGAGAGGATGAGAACGTTAGTTTCCGGCTTAAAAGAGAGGTATGATATTGTTATAATAGACTCGCCGCCATTGGTTAGTTGCGCAGATGGGTTCTTGTTGGGAACAATAGCAGATGGAGTCATAGTGGTTATAGAATTAGGAAAAACTCAAAGAGCCGCATTGTCACAAATGGTATCGTCTTTCAAGTCAACGGGAGCGTCGTTTTTAGGTGTAATTCCTAATAGAGTAAGGCAATCAGTGTATTATAGATACCCGTATTATTATAAATATTACACGGCAAAGAGCTAATAGAATGAATGAAAGCAAGCAAAATATATGGAACATCCCGCCCCGGCGGAGATAGTTTGTTAATTAAAAAAATTTCCCGGATAATAATAATTCTAATAATTTTTGTAACTTATCCCTGTAGAGGAGAATTTAATAGTGAATCACATTTAATAGATATACCTACGGCATATTTAGGATTGGCAACTTTTAGTGCCGGAATAAATATGTCGTTTACTACCTCGAAAGACCCATACCCACAGGATTATAATAGTTATTTAAGATTGCAAGTGTTTGACAGAGTACAACTGGGGTTATCAATATATACGGCACAATTACAGGTATTGGATATAGAAGGAAAGATATTAAACGAGGGGCCATATTTGCCTGCAATAGGCATAGGGAGCACGTATTTAACTCCAAATAAATTTGCAAGTCCGGTAAGTATAGGCCCGGGTATTGGCTGGAAAGACGATCAAACGTATGAACAGAGGAACAGTGAAAAATTCTCATGGTTTACGGTATTAACGAAAGATTTCGGCCCATACGGGGTTTATACTTTAGGAATAGGCCGGGGCGACTTCGTAGGATATGGCTCACGGTCATATATGTTTAATTCGGATTTATATTCTGATACAAAAAATAACAATGCAATAGGTATATTTTGGGGAGGAGAAGTATTGCTAAGCGAACCTGTATTTGGAGTAATGGATTTCGACGGAAGAGATTTTAACGTAGGAATAAAATTGAAATCGGAGTTCTGGCAAATGGGTTTTGCGGTAGCAAAGTTAGAACACAGACTGAAAGGTGCACCCAATTTATATCCAAGATTTGCTTGCGGCGGGAGTGTAAATTCTTTATTAGCGCGACATATATTAAGACCTGATATGGGGACTTTAACCGTGACGGTAAATAATGCAGGAACCGGAGCGCCTGTATATGCAGTAGTGTCGTTTCCCGGCAAAACGGTAGCGTCATTACACACATCTCGAGAAACGGGAAGCTGTACAATATATTTACAGCCCGGAACATATTGGGTAAGAGTTGGAGCATTAGGAAGTTTGTGGACAGAGCGTAGAGTATATGTAGATAAAGGAACAACAACGGTAGCTTATTTTAATATCAGACCGCTGGTATCATTCTAATCATTAAACAGATAGAAAGGGAAATATGTATAATTTTAGAGAGATAGAGAAAAAGTGGCAGGAAATTTGGGAAGACAAAACAAATTCCCTTCATAATCAAGCCCCAAAACCGAAGTATTATGTTCTTGAAATGTTTGCGTATCCTTCGGGCGACCTTCATATGGGTCATTTTAGAAATTATGTATTGGGAGATACAATTGCCAGATATAGAAGAATGCAGGGATATGAAGTTTTACATCCATTTGGATGGGATGCCTTTGGTTTACCAGCCGAAGAAGCTGCCATAAAAAAACACTTGGCTCCTCGTGACTGGACAATGAATAATATAAAGCAATCGAAAGAAACTATCAATCTTATGGGAATATCCTACGATTGGGATAAAGAAGTTTGTACTTGTGAGCCGGATTATTATAGATGGACACAATGGATTTTTATAAAATTATATGAAAAAGGGCTTGCCTATAGAAAAGCATCGTATGTTAATTGGTGCCCACAATGCCAGACAACTCTCGCAAACGAACAGGTGATCAATGGTTTGTGCTGGAGATGTAAAAAAGAAGTAACTAAAAAAGAATTGACCCAGTGGTTTTTTAAAATTACCGAATATGCCGAAAGATTACTTAAGGGAATAGATACACTGTCACAATGGTCCGAAGAAGTAAGAACGTTACAAAGATACTGGATAGGTAAAAGCGAGGGATTAGAAATAGATTTCCAATGGCAAAATGAAAAAATTCCGGTTTTCACTACAAGACCGGACACAATTTATGGAGTAACATTTTTAGCGGCTGCCCCGGAATCTGAACTGGCAAAAAAATTGGCTAAAACTAAAGAATTACAGAGTTATATAGAAAATTCATTAAAAACGTCCGAAATCGAACGTGCCCAGAAAACCAAATCGGGCGTGTTTACCGGGGAATATGGAATCAATCCTTTAACCGGAGAAAAAATACCGATATGGATTGCGGATTATATACTCGGTGGTTATGGAACAGGACTGATAATGGGGGTTCCTGCTCACGATGAAAGAGATTATGAGTTTGCAATCTCAAAATCATTACCAATAAAAAATGTAATAAAACCAATTGAAGCTACGGAAGACAAGTTGTTTACCGGTGAAGGAATTATGATAAATTCCGATATATTTGACGGGATGAATTCAAAAGAAGGAATTACATGTATAGTTAAATTAGCTGAAGAAAAAGGTATAGGAAGAAGGAAAACAAATTATAAAATAAAAGACTGGTTAGTATCAAGACAGCGGTACTGGGGCGCTCCCATACCGGTGATTCATTGTGAAAAATGCGGAATAATTCCTGTCCCGGAAAAAGATTTACCTGTATTGCTTCCGGAGTGTATGGATTTTACACCAAAAGGAAAATCACCGTTAGCCAGTGTGCCAGAATTTGTAAATACAAAATGCCCGGTTTGTAATGGGAATGCTTTAAGAGATACGGATACGATGGATACTTTTGTTGATTCATCCTGGTATTGGGCAAGATATATAGATTCGAGAAATGAGAAAGAAGCATTTAATAAAGAATTGGTAAAAGAATGGTTGCCGATAGATGAGTATATAGGCGGAATAGAACACGCCTGCGGACACTTGATATTTTTCAGGTTTATGAATAAAGTTCTTTATGATTTGGGTTATGTGCCTTTTGACGAACCCTGTAAAAGGATGTTTACACAGGGTATGATAACGGATGAAAAAGGAATGGTAATGTCAAAATCCAAAGGCAATGCAGTAGCAGTAAGACCATTTGTAGAAGATTGGGGCGCAGATGCCGGCAGAGTAACCATATTGTTTTTAGGTCCGCCCAATCAAAGCGCTGCGTGGAGTATGGAAGGAGTTAAAGGAGTAAGCAGATTTCTGGAAAGAATATATAAATTGGTAGAAGAAAAAATTCCGTTGGCAAACGATATCCCGGAAAACGAAACTCCATTGTACCGTAGAATAAACTTCTCCATCAAAAAAGTAGGCGAAGACATAGAAAATTATGGACATAATACGGCTGTTTCGGAACTTATGACGCTTGTTAATGAATTATACAAAAACAAAGAAGACAAATGGTTGCCCTATGGAATAAAAATTTTAATACAACTCTTATCGCCTTTTGCTCCACATTTGAGTGAAGAATTGTGGCAAAAAATCGGAAATTCGGAGTCAGTATTCAAATCAAAATGGCCCGCTTACAAAGAAATAAAAGAAGAAATGGTAAACATAATAGTAGAAATAAATGGTAAAGTAAGGGAAAACGTAAAGATGAAACGTGATATAAGTAACGAAGAAGCAGAAAAAGAAATAAGAAACATAATAAAGATACAGGAATTATTAAAAGATAAGAATATAATTAAAGTAATATGGGTGCCGAATAAACTAATAAACTTTGTAGTTAAATAACTGCCGGAAGGCAAGTAATGATATTTGAAATAAATAGCAAAGAAGAATTAAAAAAGGAAATACCTTCAAACACCAGAAGAGTAAAGATAAATTTTGAAGTGTCAACTCCCAGGGAAATGGTGGAAATCGTCTCGAAATACAAAGATACTGCGGACGTATGGGTGCGGACAAGTATGTTCAAAAGACTGTTGGTTGACAACTGGCTCATATTCAAAAAACAAAGAAAGGGAACCTACAAGTTAAAAAGAACATTAGATGTATGTATAGCAGCAATAGTTTTGATATTGGTATCGCCATTATTATTAATAGTAAGCATAATAGTAAAATTCAGCGCAAGTACTTCTCGGGAACCTGTATTTTTCAGACAAAATAGGATTAGTAATAATGGGAGACCATTTCTATTCTATAAATTCAGGACAATGGAACATTCTAACAACGATGAGATTCATTATGAATATATGAAAAAATCCATACAGGGAAAAGCGCACGGCAAAGTTTATAAATTAGTAAACGATCCGCGCGTGACCAAAATCGGTAAATGGTTAAGAAGATTATCCATAGACGAAATTCCTCAATTCATAAATGTATTGAAGGGAGATATGAGCATAATAGGCCCACGCCCACCAATCCTTTACGAAGTCGAATTATATGAAGATTGGCAAAAAGTTAGGTTGCAGGCAAAACCTGGGATGACAGGATTATGGCAGGTTGCAGGAAGAAGCCTCCTGTCTTTTAATGAGATGGTTGTGCTGGATTTCTTTTATGCGTTAAACCAGTCACTTAAATTGGATTTGTATATACTTTTTCATACAATCCCGGCAGTGCTTTTCTTGAAAGGAGCGTATTAAAATGAGTGTAAAAATTGGCAAAGGCGTAAGAATATACCCGAAAGTCAAAATAGGAAAAAACAGTATAATCGGGGATTTTGTTATACTTGGAATCAAAGGAAGAGATAGTATTGATTCCTACAAACTTGATATAGGTGAAAATGCAACCATAAGGGCTTTTACGGTAATATATACGGGAAATAAAATAGGTAATGACTTTCAAACGGGACAGGGCGCAAGCATTCGCGAAAATAATGTAATAAAAGATAACGTAAGCATAGGAACTAATGCAGTTTTAGAATATGAAAACTTCGTAGATTCAGGCTCAAGGATACACTCCAATTGTTTCCTTGAGATGACAACCATAGGAAAAAACGTGTTCGTCGGTCCAGGGGTGGTTTTCCTTGATGACCCTCATCCGATGAAATGCCCAAGATACAAGGAATGCAAAGGCGGAGCAAAAGTAGAAGATTTCGCAAAAATCGGTGGCAGGAGTGTTTTACTGCCGGGTGTTATCGTAGGAAAACATTCATTGATTGGTGCAGGAAGTTGCGTTACGAGAAACATACCTGAGAATAGAGTTGCCGTGGGATATCCCGCGCAAGTAGTAAAAAAAATAAGTGACCTGCAATGTTATATAGGTGCGTTTGATCATCCTTATGAGTGGGAACCGTATGTTTAAAGAGTAATAGCGTTACTGTAATTACTTTTCCCTCCCAAATCCAGCAATACAAAACCTTTCCCCTTTTTTCCTTTTAAATATTGACAAACATACAGAACTATATATTATAAATGGAAATGGGTAATTATATATATATATAATACTATGGGGAGATAAAATGTTAAATGTTGCAGTGATTGGTTGTGGCTACTGGGGAAAAAATATCATAAGGGACTTATACGATAACGCTATGTGTAATCTAAAATATTGTTGCGATACCGATAAAGCAAAACTTGATTTATTAAGCTCTAAAAGCCCGGCAATAAAGCCGATTATGGATAGCGAGGAAATATTTAAGGATAAAAGCATAGACGCCGTTTTTATTATTACGCCTGTCGGCTCTCATTATGCTTTAGCTAAAAGGGCTTTAGAATGTGGAAAAGCGGTTTTTGTCGAAAAACCTTTTGTTGATAAACTTGAGAAAGCAGTCGAACTTACAGAGCTTGCGGAAAAAAATAAATTGGTTCTTATGATAGGACATATCTTTGAATACGCCCCTGCTGTGATAAAAATAAAAGAACTGATAAAAACAAACCAGCTTGGCAAAATTTATTATATTTCTTCTACAAGAGTAAACCTTGGCATTCATCGTAAAGATGAGTCCGTAATCTGGGATTTGGCTGCGCATGATCTATCAACAATATTTAACTGGCTGGACGAAGAACCTCTCTCCGTACAGGGCATAGGGAAAAGTTCAATAATAGAAAATAAACCGGACGTTGCTTTTATAAATCTCAGGTTCCCGTCGGATATCCTTGTTAATATACAAATATCCTGGCTTGCGCCTATAAAAATGCGGAATACCGTAATCGTTGGTTCCGAAAAAATGGTCGTCTTTGACGATACAAGCGTAATTGAAAAAGTTAAAGTTTTTGATAAAGGAATAGATAAACTGGAACATTCAAGCTTTGGAGAGTTCCAACTCTCATATAGAACAGGAGAAATTGCAGTCCCGGTCATATCAAATGCAGAACCTCTTAAAGAAGAAATAAAGCATTTTATTGATTGTGTCAAAAATAAAAAAGAACCAAAAACAAATGGCAAATCAGCAACCCGTGTAGTTAAATATCTGGAAATGATAGAAAAATCAGTTAATGAGGGAGGCAAAGTTTATGTTAATTCTGTTCATCATTAATGCAGGATGCCTTGTAAGTATGCCCAATTCCTATATCCCGGAAAAAAGTACCTACGAAGTAAGCATGACAGTCACTCCGGAAAATGCTTTCATTGCCCAGATTAGCGGAGTATTACTCGAGAATTTTTCCATAGGAACGTCTTACGGCGGGAGTGGAATTATCGGGCATGGAACTCCTACATATCATAAAGCCCCGGGTGTTCAGATAAAAATGGGAATGCAAAAACAACCAATATCGGCGGCTATTGGATTTGATTCCGAAAAATATTATGATGAACCCGTATGGTTATATGGCGTTATAGGGGGAAGCTTGATGGGAAGAATTATTCCCTGTATAGGAGTAAATTATTATAAACATCTAAACTTTTTTTGCGGAGTGGAAGCCGGGCTGTCAAATCTGGCGAGTGTTGCAGGAGAATGGCTCATCAGTAAAGGTGATACTAATAAATATGTTTCAACCGTTAATCTTGGTTTGAGATTAAAAGTTGAAGATAAAGTAACGTTTGAGATTTTCTTCAAAGATATATCAAATAAAGAAATAGGTGCGTCAAGAGGAGTTAGATTCTCCTACTCGGCATTTATATAACTCATTGTTTTTCGAGGTAATATTTTTGTATATTTTTACAAGCTCTTTGGTGATAACCATTAGAGCTTGTTATCCCGCTTCGGCGGGGGATTTTTAATATTTCCAGCAAAGCTGGATAAGTTGGTCTAATCCCGCCAGGGCGGGAAAGTCCAACTAATAATATTTGATTTGGTTAAGGGGGGTATATGAATATTTTATTCTTGAGTTATGCCTTTTTAATAGGGCAAGTTAATTTGGATGTAGCGAGATTTGTTACTCCGGATAATCAGAAAGGTCTTAGAAAAACAAGATGCGAAATATATATCGGATTCCCTTATAATATTCTTTTTTACCGGACAGCGGATAGACTTTCTACCGACAATACAGCTAAATTAAATGCTAAGTTTAAAATAAAAGTAACCGTAAAAACAGATTCAGGTAAAGTAGTTGCAAATGAAGAATGGGAAAAAGTTTCGTTTATTGAGTCACTTGCGAAAGCCTCTTCACATAATGCTAATATTTTAGAACAATTAGAAATTTTGCTTGACCCGGGTAATTATAAAATAGAAACAGCCGTTGTTCAGGATTCTTCTCTGCCTGGTGATAAAGCCGGCAAATGGGAAACTGCCCGCGAAATAGAAATAAGAAAACCCGATACAACCTTGTCCCTTTCGGATATTCAACTCTCAAGCAGTATTGATACTTTTTCATCCGATAGCAGATTTGTGAAAAATGGACTCAATGTTATCCCTTTGCCCCGGAGAATAATTGGCGCTCCTTACAAGAGTCTATATAGTTATGTTGAAATATATAACCTTACCCCAAAAAATAATTACGAAATCAAATATTCTATCCTGAATGATTCCGGAGTATTGGTTGCGGAAATGTCTCCCAAATCTCTTACAGCCGAAATACCCAATCTTACGGAAATAGAATGTATAAATATCGAAAAAATAACTTCAGGAAATTATATACTTATGATGGAGGTCAACCAAAATAATAAAAAAATTGTCCGAAGAAAAGCTTTTATTGTAAGACAACAACCTGAACAACTAAAAGAACAACCTGTTGCGGTTAATGATGATATGGAATATCTGAACTTTATAAATTATATTGCAACTCCTGAGGAATTGGCAACTTATAACAAATTATCAAATACGGGAAAACAAAAATTTGTAATTGAGTTCTGGAAAAAACGCAGTAAAGAAGAAAGACTTGGTTTTATAGAAAGAGTAAAATATGCGGATAAAAATTATAGTTCCTGGAACGAAAAAGGTAGATACTCTGATATGGGAAGAATTTTGATAAAATATGGAAAACAGGACGACCAGGAACGTTTCCCGCCGGATGCGACCTATCACAGTATAGAAAAGTGGAGTTATTATTCAAACGGGGGAATGGTTTTTATTTTCGTAGATATAAGAGATATTGGCAGGTATGAACTTTTTTATTCAAGCATAAAAGAAGTTAACAGTAAACCTACTTATAGACAGTATATACCGGAAGAATTGTTAGAATAGATTTCTTGCTATGTTCGTATAACATTGGAAAAGATTTGAAGAAGTAGGGGGACCTAATTACTATCTGTTCTGTACGTCCTCAGCGGCCCTGCCTGCCGTTCTGTTTGTCAGGTTTGCGGTGAATATTTCTGTTTCCTCTTTTCAACTCTCTCTGTGTTCTCTGTTTTTTTAGTTGGACTTTGCGATCCGCCTGAGGCGGAAGCATTAGACCAACTTATCCAGCTCAGCTGGGCTCTGTGTCTTATATGTTTTTAATCTGTTTTCCCCTGATACCTTTTTTCCTCTGTGCTCGGAGTTTACCCCGTTCTGGCGGGGTGGTTAATCTTTCTATACTTTTTTATTTATCTTTTGACATTTAGGTTTTTTAGCGTATAGTCTTTTCCTAATATTTAATAAATATTTGATTTTTATCCAGCTCTGCTGGAAAATTGGTACCGGGGGGGAAAAATGAAATTTGTAAAATGCTTGATGACGGCAGGAGTCATATTCGGAAGTTCCTATTTATTCGCATCTTCTACGGTGCAGGAAGAAGCATCCCAGTGGTTTGGTATGTATCTCAAAGACCAGAAAGTCGGGTATACTCAAATCGAAACTCAGCCTATTGCGGATGGATATAAAATCTCGGAGTTGACTTACATAGAACTTGATATGATGGGCACCAAAAGAAACCTCAAATCTATTTCTCAATACGAAGTGAACAAAGATTTTGAACTCAAAAACTTTACTTTTAATCTTGAAACCGAAGCACAAAAAATGTTAATTAGAGGCGAAATTAAACAGAATAACTTCAACCTCTCCATTAATACCGGCGGCAAAATAGAGACAAAAACTATCCCAATAACTTCTCCCATTTTCCCTGTTTCAGTCCTACCGATGATTGCAAATAAATTTACTCGCACGTCTCAAAAACTACAAGTGTTTGACCCATCAATACAATCTGTCAGTACCGCGGATTGTGAATTGGTAGAAACAAAAGGTGACTCAATAAATGTCAAAGTTATGATGTTGAACTCTCCATCTACTATGTGGGTAAACAAAAAAGGAGAAATGTTATCCCAGAATCAGCCAATGGGCATTACCGTTAAAAAAGAATCAAAAGAAAAAGCAATAAAAATTGGTAAAGTGTCTCCTGAAATCTTAACCCTGTATAAGGTTCCTACAAATATTGAAATCAAAAATGCAAGAGATATTTCCTTGTTGAAAATGCTTGTTAACGTTAAGGTCGTTGTAAACGAACAGCAAAGATGGTTCGGCGATACTTTATTAATTGAAACGAGAGGTCCCACAAGCGGAGGACCTTTTGAATTGTCAAACAGAAGACCCGATTCCGTTAATAAGTATCTTAAACCAACAACTTTTATTCAAAGCAAAGATAAAAGGATAATCAAACAGGCAAAAGAAATTGTCGGATTTACCAAAACCCCCTGGAAAAAAGTCGTAAAACTTACCAATTGGGTATCCGAAAATGTCAAGGATATGCCAACCGTTACCATCCCGTCTGCGCTGGATGTTCTCAACACAATGGAAGGCGATTGTGGAGAACATTCCATATTATTTGCCGCGCTTGCAAGAGCCAGCAAAATACCCACTGACGTCGTAGTAGGCATTGTATATACGCAAGACGGATTTTATTATCACGCCTGGAATAAAGTATGGGTTGGAAGATGGGTTGAAGTTGATCCAACCTTCAACCAGCCGATTGCAGATGCAGCGCATATTATTCTTGCGGAAGGTGGATTGGAAGAACAGGCAAAAATTATGGAACTCGTGGATAAAATCAAAATCCAAATCCTCGAATATAAATAATCTTCCTCACAAGGAACAATAAGAAATTAGGACGCAGATTAGCGCAGATAAACAGGATATCATTCAAGCCTACAACAGATAAAGAGTTTGTAAAAAATAAATATAAAGAATTAACTGCGACAATCAATTCTGTCGCAAAATTGCGAAACGTTAATATCAAAAGTATGAAAGCAGATAAATATGTAAGATTAGGAAAACTGACAGCAATAATTTCATTTTTGCTTGGGACAGCTATTTTGGGACTGTATTGTCTGACCTTTTCCCTAGTATTTCCTACCATTGGTTGTCTTTTTATAGATTTTGTTGGACTGATAAATGTTGGAATTTTAATTGCACTTGTAATTAAGGCAACAAAAGACAGCGATAATAAAAGAAAATTATACAAGACTTGTGGGTTTATGTTGCTTAACATACCTGTTATGCTATTTTATTGTTGGATTGGGTCGGTTCTACTAGACACAATGAGGATAACTTTTATCAACTCAACACAGACAGAATTGACGGACATTAAAATAATAGCGTGTGAACCGAAACATATTGACAAGTTAAAACTGGGGCAAAGTAAAACGGTTTGGATTCATATAACATGTGATTGTTCAATAAACATAGAATATATACTAAATGGTCAACGAAAAGAAGAAAATTTGGGGTATGCAAGCAGTGGCATGGGATGCAAAATGAAATACAATATTGGCGGACAAAACGAAGAAAAACTTTAGTGGCAATAAGAAAAGAAATAACGAAAAAAACAGACAGAGCTACTAGTTAACATCTTTCCCCATCTTTTTTCCCAAATGTTAATCCGTGGCTATAATTTTTCTTGTTTTTTAACTATCTTTTTATCTCGTGAAAATCGTGTGCAATCTCGTGGTTGCAATTTGTCTTTATTATTTATTTTTTGACATTTCTGTTTCTGTCCTCTAAAGTATCTTTATGTCATACAAAACTCTTTTTAAATTCTCCCCTCTCTTCTTCCTTTACATCCTTTTAGTTCTGGTATTCTCCCAAAATACTTCTCATGGAGACGAAAGTCGTTATCTGATGTTCGCCACCAATTTATTAAACGGTTATTATTCTCCTCGTTCGGACATAAACTTATGGAATGGTCCCGGCTATCCTATTCTTCTTATTCCGTTTCTTGGATTCCACATACCTTTGATTTTTGCCAAACTGCTTAATGCCCTGTTTTTATTCTTATCCGTAATTTATTTTTATCGCACATTATTATTTTTCACGAACAACCGTTTTGGTGTGTGCTTTGCTTATTTATTTGGACTATATTTTCCTTTTTTCAGCAACCTCTATCTCTTGAACACAGAAATCTTTTCGGTATTTTTAATCTGCGGTTTTATGTTTCATTTCATCGGCTATGCAAAAGGCGCCTCCGGGAAAAGAAGCAACTTTTTAGCCTCGTTTTTGTATTTAGGGTATTTAGCGCTTACGAAAGTATTTTTTGGTTGGGTTCTTGTTATTTGTCTGTTCGTTTCTTTATTATTAAGTTTATTCCGCCGCCGTTTTCTAAAGTTATCTGCTCCGGTATATACGGCAGCAATTATTATATGTATCCCTTATTTAATTTACACACATTCGTTAACGGGCAAGTTTTTCTACTGGGGAAATTCAGGCGGGCAGTCTTTATACTGGATGTCCACTCTTGACAAAGAAGAATTTGGCGACTGGTTTGGCACGGAATGGGCAATTACTCAACCCGGCTTTGAAAGTCATAAGGATTTTCTGAGTAAAACTATGAAACTGTCTGCCCTTCAACAGGATACTGAATTCCGCAAACAGGCAATAAAGAATATAAAATCAAACCCTAAAAAATATGTGATAAACTGGAGCGCAAACGTAGGACGTATGTTATTCTCTTATCCCTATAGTTACACGAAGCAAAAACTCTCTACTTATTTTTACGCAATCCCGAATATGTTTTTATTAATTGTCTTTTTGCTCTGCCTTTGCCCTGCTTTTCTCTGCCGCAAATTAATTCCTTTTGAGGTGTATAACTTTTTAATATTCGGCGCAGTTACATTTTTCGGCAGTTCACTCTTAAGCGCTTACCCGCGTCAATTGTTCCCGGTAGTCCCAATAATATTGTTGTTCGTCGCTTATACAATAACGAACATTTTAAAAATCTCTCTGCGTTGCAAACAATAGTTTCAAATCTTCTCCTATGTTTTTATTTATTAACTGAAAACCTAATCCCGCAAAGAGAAATAATTAAAAAAACGTCGAATTCATTAATATCTTGACATTTGTAAGGATAAAAATAAGTTATAGTGATAGGTTTTATAGGAGGTAAAATGAATGCAGTTTTAAAAAAGGCGCTTAGTAATGCAGACGTGGATTATGCTGAAATACATTTGGAAGAACGCGAAGTTACAGAGGTATTTTATCGTGGTAAAGAACTTGAGTCTATTGGTACCCGCAAAGAATATGGCGGGAATGTTCGTGCGTATCATAAAGGCGGATGGGGGTTTGTGTCGTTTAACCAGCTTGCCAATCTTGACGATTATGTTAAATCGGCCTGTAATCATGCGAAGTTAACATCATCCGGAGAGAGTAAATTAAATTTCACTCCTAAAGTTAAAGATAGTATCTCTTTGAAACTAAAAAATGATCCTCGCAATGTTCCATTGGAAGAAAAAGAAATTTTAGCAAGAAATTATAATTCTATCATTATGTCGTCTCCACTAATTCAGTCTACAAGCGTTGTTTATCGTGATACTTATTCAAACCGAACTTTTGTTAATACTCTTGGCTCCGATATTAAAGAAGAACAACTTTATTGCGGAATATTGCTTGGAGCTCTTGCGAAAGACGGAACAAACGTGCAGAGCGCTTCTCACTCCGTCAGCAAAACAACGGGTTACGATACAGTTGTTGGTCTTGAAAAAGAAGCAGAAAGAATAACTAAAGAAGCTTGCGATTTGTTAAAAGCAGAAAAAGTAAATGCCGGGGTTTATACCGTAGTTGCGGATCCACACCTTGCCGGTGTATTCTGTCACGAAGCTTTCGGGCATTTGTCCGAAGCAGATCACGCTTATGGAAATCCCCAGTTAATGGAAGTTATGAAACTTGGAAAAAGATTCGGAAGGGACGAATTATCCATAATAGATGACGGTAGTTTCCCGGGGCAACAAGGTTCTTATAAATATGATGACGAAGGAACGCCTTCCCAAAAAACTTATTTAATAAAAGATGGTATATTATCAGGAAGACTTCATTCCGTTGAAACGGCAGGAAAATTAAACGAACCCGTTACGGGAAATGCCCGCGCAATTACATATAGATTTAAACCGATTGTAAGAATGTCCTGCACCTGCATAGAACCACGAGACAAAACTTTTGAAGAAATGATAAGCGAAATAGATAACGGAATTTATGCAAAAGAATCGTTAGGCGGAATGACCCAACTCGAGATGTTTACTTTCTCCGCGGCAAAAGCTTATTTGATTAAAAATGGAAAAATAGGTCCAATGGTAAGAGACGTCATGCTTTCGGGAAATATATTTAAAACATTACAGGATATAGATGCAATTGGAAACGATATGAAAGTGTTTGGTTCTCTTGGCGGATGCGGGAAAGATGGTCAGGGGCCTTTACCGGTCTCTATGGGAAGCCCGCATATAAGAATTAAAAATGTTGTCATAGGAGGTAAATAATGAAAAAATCAAAAATCAAAAATCAAAAATCTAAAACCTCCGTATCAACGGGAGAAAGTATATCCCGAGGAAGTTGGACGATAGAAAAGTTGTTGGAAAAAGCTGCAAAAGTTACTGATGCGGCAGAAATCTTCTCCACGGAAATGAAAACCGAACAGGTGGATTTCAAGTTTGATAAGTTACATTTGATGGATGAAAAAAATATCCAGGGATTGGGATTGCGAATAATAAAAGATGGTAAAATCGGATTTGCTTCCTGCACGAATCCCTTAGATTATGAAAAAACTCTTGATAATGCCATAGCGAGTTCTAAGTTCGGGCAACAAGCAAAACTTGCTTTCCCAAATAAGAAAAGTCCGAAAAAAGTTAAAACCGTTAGCGAAGAAGTAATAAAATTTAACATATCTTCGGGTGTGGATATGGTAAAAGAGGGTATAGAACTGATAAAACAACGTAATAGCGAAATTAAATGCGATGCGGGTTTATCAAAAGTTGTTTCTACAGTAAGAATTCTAAATTCTTCCGGGCTTGATGACAGTTATTCTCAAACGGGTTTTTCTTACGGTATATCAGGACTTATTATTATAGATAATAGTTTTTTAGATGTGTGGGAAACGGAAAGTAGCTGTAAGTTGAAGGCATCGACGAAAAAGTTTGCGGATAATATAATCAAAAGGGTTGAACTTGCTCGTAAAGTGGCAACTATGCCTACAAAAAAAATGAATGTTATATTTATGCCGAGGGCAATTCCTACTTTGATATCCTCTATAATGATAGGCGTAAACGGGAAACAGATTCAGAAAAAAACTTCTCCCATCACAAGTAAATTAGGAGAGAAAATACTTGACGAAAAGCTCTCGATAACTGATGACGGCACCCTGGATTTTTGTACCAGCAGCGCACCTTTTGATGATGAAGGAATGCCTATTACGGCTAAACATATAATAGAAAAAGGCGTATTGAAAACCTTTTTGTTTGATTTGCAAACAGCCGGAATTTTGAATGTTACTCCTACGGGTAACGCTAGCCGTGGATATAATAGTTTGCCTTCACCTTCCCAAACGAATATCGTTATAGCTCCCGGAACATGGGCTTTACAAGATATGATAAAAGATATGAAGGAAGGATTGATTCTGTATGATACAATTGGTGGCGGACAGAGTAATATGTTAGCCGGAGATTTTTCTTTTAATGTTGGATTTGGATACAAAGTTGAAAATGGAGAAATCGTGGGAAGGGTTAAGGATACAATGCTTTCCGGTAACGTATACGAAGCTTTTAATAATATCATAGGTCTGGAGAATTCTACAGAGGAAGTTTATGGCAGTATGCATATACCGGCTTTCTATTTTAAGGGAATGAGCGTAACAAGTAAAAATTAAAATTTGTAACATATTAGTTTTTATAAAGTAAAACAAAATAGGGGGAGAGATGTTGTGTTTAATGTTTTTATTGATGGCAAGCGGAGATACTACCGATATTTTTGGGCTTAGCAGTAAGTTATGGATGAATACTCCATCGCTAAGTTCCGTAAGTCTGGGATACAGCAATCCTATGCTTTCCAGTGGTTTAACAGGCGCGTTATGTAACCCTGCAGGGCTTTGGGATATTAAGGGAACTGAAGTTTCAGGAGTTTTTGCTATCGGAACTTCATCTAAACTTGAATGGGCGCCGGTAATACCGGCAGGAGGGGGGGAAGGGGATGAGGATACTGTTCAAAAATATATCAGAATTCCTTCTCTTGAGGTATCTTTTGCTTCACCAATGGGAATAAACTTAATAGGTGTCGGTATGAAAAAAGGACGTGTTGCATTTGGGCTTGGATTTATGGATGGATTCGGAATGGGATTAAACGTTCAGGGGACACGTGGTAAAATGACGTATCCGTATAGCGATACTATTATGGATACTTTAACGCACGAAAATGTATCTGAAATTCCTGACAGTATAGAAATCCCTGTGACATGGAATCTAAATAGTTCTTTTACTGCGACCCTTGCTGCAGATGCAAATTTTGGTTATTATGAACGTAATTTATTTATAGGAATGGCAACGGGATTTGGTCCCTTGAAATTAGGGTTCGGGGTGGCTTATAGACCTATTAGCGGTAAACTTATGTATAATGCCGGGTTAGGCATAAGTGCCCCATGTACGTTGACTTGTACACCACAATTTACTACCAGCGAATGGACTATAGATGTTAGCGGGAATAGTACTCTGAATCAGGATTTATTTAGTGGAAACGGAGAGGTTTCTTTAAGCGGAAAAGAATTTTCATATATTACGGGGTTGCAATTTAAGTTCTTGTTTTTTAATATAGGGGCATCGGTTTCTGTAATCCCGGCAACAGTTTTAAAAATAGATGGTAGTTCTGCTTCGATGAACGTAAATCATAGTCCTAAAATAGATTCTATTTATTATAATACGGATGATATTATTGTCAATACTACGGATAGCACCATTTCGGGAACAGTAGGCATTAGACTTTCAAAGATGCAGGATACTACTCAATCGGATAGTATAAAAGAAACTTACAGAATACCTGCGCAGACATCTATTACTTTAGGTTCTTATACTAAGCTTGGACCTATTACTCTCAGCAGTTCAATTGGAGTTGCTTTGGCGTCTTCTTCGGATGGCGTTCCAATCGGAGGAGGGTGGGGAAGTCTTGGCTTTGAATCAAGAATAGGTTTTCCTTTGAGAGTTAGCTTAAATGGAAAAGTATATGCGCTTGAAGCAACTTCTGATTCAGGAGATGCTTTCCGTTTCCCTAAAGGTGGAATATCTACAACTCTTGATGTAGGAACGACGGTTAACATTAAGAAAACGTCTGTGAGTTTTGGCTTAAGAACTAATCCTATAACCATAGCAGGATTTTTTGCCAATTTATTCCCGGCGCCAGGAAGTGGTGGGGATGATGATAATGGGGACGGTTCTGGAGACGAGGATAAAAAGGGTATGAAAGAAGCAGCGAAAGAAAAGGGATATAGTTTCCCGGGATTCTTTAACGCTATAACACCTGTAATTGGTTTCTCTCGACAGTTCTAATTAGAATATAATAAATGAGTAAAGTTTATTTTATAAGTTAGAGTTTGCGACGAAGAAGCATTACTCTAACTTATCCCGCGTTAGCGGGAAATTTTATATGAGTAAAGTTTATTTTATAGATTTTAAAGCTTCGGTTAAGTGTAATATCCTTGAGAAGCTTGTTAAATTGTTTGTTACTGCGGGATTCAATGATTTGCTTGTTCCCGGTGAACTTGTTGCCTGTAAATTGCATTTTGGAGAATACGGTAATACGAATTTCATAAACCCTGTTTTTGTAAAAAAACTTGTTGAAACAATAAAAAAAAGCAAGGCTATTCCTTTCCTTACGGATACGGGTACGCTTTATGCAGGAAGACGCATGCTTGCCCCGACACATATTGAACAGGCTTTATGGGATGGGTTTGGAGGAGCGCCGATTATTATTGCAGATGGGTTAAGAGGGGAGAGTTATGTATCCGTAAAAAGCGAAGGCGCGCACTTTAAGGATTTAAAGATTGCAAGTGGAATTTATTATGCGGATAAGATGATTGTTATATCGCATTTCAAAGGACACTTTGGTACCGGATTCGGAGGAGCTCTGAAAAATCTTGGTATGGGATGCGCCGCAAAACAAGGCAAATTAGAACAACACTCGGGAAAGCCGCCCGTTGTAAATAAAAAATGTACGGGCTGTGGATTATGTATAAAATGGTGTCCTACACAAGCAATTACCGCCATAGCGGGATGTTCCATAGAACTTGATGGAATGGCGAAAATTATACCTCAAAAATGTATTATGTGCACTTCCTGTATTTCGGTTTGTCCTTCTCGAGCTATAGATATAGACTGGGGCGAAGCAACTTCAAGACTTCAGGAAGCAATGGCAGAATATGCAAAAGGGGCGGTTTATGGTAAAAAAGGAGTAGGTTATATTAATTTCTTGATAAACATAGCTCCGTTCTGTGATTGCTGGCCTGCAACCGAGGCTTTTGTAACGCCGGATATAGGAATCCTTGCATCGTTTGACCCTGTAAGTATAGATCGCGCTTCTTATGATATGGTGGAAAAAGCGTCTAATGGGAAGTTTGGTAAATTATGGCATCAAATCAAGCCTGAAATTCAATTGGATTATGCAGAGAAAATCGGACTTGGAACACAAAAATATGAAATAGTAGAAGTGGAATAATTTTAAAAAATGAAAATACTTCTTACAAACGATGATGGATTTAATGCTAAAGGTATAAGAGGTTTATACGAAGCAATTAAAACAACTTATACCGTAACTATTGTTGCGCCTGGCGTAGAAGCAAATGCTACTTCCCGTTCATTGACATTGAAAAGGCCGCTAAAAATAAAAAGATTTGCTTCTGACATAATAGCCGTTTATGGGACACCCACGGATTGCGTTATTTTAGGGGTTCACGAGTTACTTGATTTTAAACCTGACATTGTGATTTCAGGTATAAATAGTTGCGCAAATCTTGGTGAAGATGCGGGATATTCCGGAACGGTTGGCGCTGCAATTGAAGGAGCAATGTCCGGGATACCATCAATCGCACTATCCTTTTTCAATGAAGATGATAAAGGAAGTGTGGATTTTGATGCGGCAGTGGATTTTGTTCATAAAGCTGTAAAATCCTTAGAAAAAGGACAATGGAATAATCCATGTATGGTTCTGAATGTTAATATACCGTATCTACCAAAAGGTATAAGAATAACAAGATTGGGCAGAAGGAATTACGAAGATATTGTATCCAAACATAGAAATTGTTATCTAATCGGGGGAACAAGAAAAGATTTTATTGAAAATGAAACCGATATAGAGGCTTGCAAGGAAGGTTATATCTCAGTAACCCCATTGCTTTTGGATTTGACTAATTATGACGCAATCAATTTACTCAAAAACGTATTTTAGTGATATGCGCAGTAAGATGTTGGAAGAACAAATTGTTGCGAGAGGCGTGGCAGATGAAAAAGTTCTTTGCGCTGTGAATAAAGTAGAAAGACATAAGTTTGTCCCGGAATCATTGCGAGAAGATGCATACAAGGATTATCCCTTGCCTATAGAAAAGGGACAAACAATATCCCAACCCTATATGGTAGCAATTATGACGGAAGAGCTTATGCTTGAATCTTCCGATCGTGTGCTTGAAATCGGAACGGGTTCCGCTTATCAAACGGCAATACTAGCAGAGATTGCAAAAGAAGTTTATTCTGTTGAGAGAGTACAATCGCTTGCTAATGATGCGGTGGTAAGGTTGAAAGAAATGGGATACAATAATATATTAGTAAAAACGGGAGACGGAAGCAGAGGTTGGAAAGAATATTCACCTTTTGATAAGATACTTGTAACCGCAGGAACAAATCATATCCCTGATTCTTTATTTGAGCAATTAAAAGAAGGTGGGAAAATTGTAATCCCGGTTGGAGATAAATATACACAGGAATTGACCGTAGTAACAAAAGTAAATGGTAAAATGCAGGAGAGAAAATTATTTGAGTGCGTATTCGTTCCGTTGATTGAAGACGAAGAGTGGTTAAAAAAATAAACTTGCAAAAACAGATTTTTGCCTTAATAATATTGTTGATTTTTTAAGAAGCCCTTTCCGCCTTGTGCGGATTAGGGATTCTTATCCAGCTATGCTGGAGATTTGAAATACGGGGAGTAGCGCAGCCCGGTTCAGCGCGCATGGTTCGGGACCATGAGGTCGGTGGTTCAAATCCACTCTCCCCGACCACTTTTAGGAAAAAAGATTAAATAAAAAAAGGGGGAAAGATGAAACGTTCCTTTTGTAGCGTCTTGATAATAGTATTGTTGCTACCTATCAGTTTATTTGGTCTAAATAAAACAAATTCTAAAGTGAAAATAGTTCAGCCGACTAAAGAGAAATTAGTTCAATTGCCTGCTTCAAAATCCGGTATTCCGACGGAAATTAATTACCAGGGATGGGTTTGTACTGCAACGGATACGACAGGATTAACAGGAAAATATAATATGATATTTAGATTGTATGATACTCCAACTGGTCTTACTCCATTGTGGAGTGAAGCGCAAGACAGTGTCATAATAAATAAAGGCGTATTTAGTGTTTTGTTGGGTAGCGTAACGACTATTCCCGATACTATTTTTAATGGAACGTATCTTTATCTTGAAACACAGGTTGAAAGCGAAGTTTTATCCCCGAGAAAAAAGATAGTAAGTGTTGGATATGCTATAAAATCAAAGAATGCAGATAATTCCATAAATGCAGATACGGCTAATTATGCGCGTAATGCAAATGTAGATTATGTAGATTCTTCTGGACATAGCCTTTATACGGATTCAACGGCTAAATCGGTATATAGTTGGGATTCTGACAAATTAGATGGTAAACATAGTACAGATTTTTTATCCTCAACAGGAGACACAAAAACAGGAAATTACCTAATAAATGGAGTTTTAACAATTGATAGCACAACAGATACGGGACACATAGTAATAAGGGACTTTGGAACTGGGGGTGGTGCAGGGACAATAGCTCCGAATATTAATAGTTATCTTTTTAGGGCAGATGGGGCAATAAACCTTGGTGTAAATTCTAACTTTAATTTAGCAAGTCAATTATGGAGTAGGGACGATATTACAAAGAGAGCAAGCTTGTTGGAACTCGGCAGTGCCGGAATTTCAATGTATGTTGCAAATTCAGGAACAAATCCAATTAACTGGACAAAGGGATTTCAAATGCAAAAAGAATCTGAAACTGTCATGTATAATAGACTTTATCTCCCTACAATATTTAGGAATGCTCAAGATGACGTAAGTTCAAACAGTAGAATAACTTTAACTGCTCAAGCTACAAGCGGAACAAACACAACTTTTGGTATTGGTAAAATTGTTTATATTCCAGATACAGCAAATAAAAGAGGTTCCATTGCATTTTATAGTTATGATGGTGGGACAGATTATAATGAAGTAATGAGAATAGATAGTTCAAAAAAAGTAGGTATTTTAGATAGTATCCCTTCGAAAACATTAAGTGTAAAAGGGCAAGGAAAATTTACTGATACACTATGGGGGAAGAACATTGTTGATTCTGGCAATATATTTACTTCAGGAAATGCAACAGCAGATACATTTATAGGACATCATAAAGGATTGACAGATAGTTCAAAAAATTCTACTTATGCAGACACAGCGAAATTTGCTATGCCTATAAGAATAGATTTTCGGCCAACCGGTGCAACCTCCTTTACGGATGTCTTTAACCTTGGAGGGTTGCTTTTACAAGCCAGATGTATTTACAGTATGGGGTATGACTTAGAGGTAAATGTAAGGACAACGGTAAATAATTCCACCGTCCACTTTACATATACTTTCGGTTCTTCTTTATGGGGCGGCACTACCCAGGAAGGAGTGCAAGACGAAGATTTTGACACTGCGGATACTCTTAGCCTTTTAAATGTAGGGGCAGCAGGTTATTACGATGTACAGGGAATGCTTGTTTACAGTTCTCCTACGGGTGCGAATATTACAATAATCTTTCAGGCACATGACGAGAGAGGAGGAACATATCCACTTGGCGGAACGGTAAAATGCTTGTTTACGGGGACGGCTTTCTATTCTCCTGCACCATAAAGAAATTAAGAGAATTAAGGAAAAGTAAACTGTTAAAACTTTACTTCTGAAGGTAAAACTAATCGGACTTTGTTCTATCTTCTTTGTATTTATCAACTACGCTTTTGTCCCATAACTTTATGCCTGCAATGTGAGCGGCACGAACAAGAGCATGTGTAGATATGGGAGAAGTTAGCATCAAAATGATACAGCAGAGCAAACACTTTATGACAAATACGGATTGATGGGACATAAAACATATTCCGATGAGTATTCCGCAAGTGCCAAGTGTTACCCCTTTAGTTGCAGCCTGGAGACGATTATAAACATCGGGCAACCTTACTATACCTAGCGAGCCACAAAAATCAAAAAATAACCCGATAACAATTATTACGATTCCAATAGTTATCATATTTATATTTTCACTCCTCTCAAGCTAGAAGCCTGAGCTACACTCCTAAAAGCTTATTCCGACCATAGTATTTAAGTTCCATTGGGAATATGTCCATTCAGTCGTAATTGCCCCACTGTTACTAGTGGCTTCAGACACTAAATAATAGTCAAGAAGCATTCCCAAATTAACTGCTACCTTCGGTAAAATTCCGATTTTAATTCCTGTGCCGATAGTTAACCCAAAATTAGGAACCATATTACCGGTAATAGTTATTGTTTCACCCAATATTGTTGTTGCAACGTTATGTGTATTCAGTCCAATAAATGGACCCAGTCCAATCCACGGTAAAATAATGGGAATTCCCTTGGTATAATATTTACCAAGGCCTGAGAATTTTATTGAATTTACAGTATAAGTAGTAGTGATATCTCCCGCAATTTCCTTAAAATTTTCCGTGTAAAACCCTGCACCTATTTCAACCCCTAACGGTAATAACGGAATCCCAATATCGCAAAATAACTCTCCCCCAAATCCTTTTGGATGTTCCATTTCCGAAGTGCTACTGTAATCTTTACTTGTACTAATCCCTCCAGTTTTAATTGTACATATTTTTGCTTTAAGTCCTCCATACGTATATGCACCTTTTATCCCAAAACTTCCTCCCGCGTATGTATTTACCGTAAAACTTACAATGGCAACCAACATAACAAAATATTTTTTCATTATTTTTTTAATAATACCAACTGCCCATCCAATATTTTATACTGCTAAGTATAAGTTTGAAAATAAGCCCTACTATTGATATCCAGAAGATTACGGCTATTAAACCTACGATTCCACATACTAGTCCTGCCGTTGCCATCCCGGTACCAACAATTTTTCCCTCACTGTGTTTAATTTCATTGCGTGCTACGATACTAAATATGATGGCAAGTACTCCAAGAATAAAGCCAACAAAGGGTAAAATAATGCTTAATATTCCGCATACCATTGAAGTAATGGCTTTGCCGGAAGTCTTATGTTCTATCATTTATATTTTTCTCCTGAAACACCTTTCTAACAAGCCTACTAGTCCAAGTATAATTAATATCATAGGCCATATGATGCTCCAGCTCGGAGTTTGAATTATACCAAGATTGCGCAATAAAAATATTACTCCGATTGTTAGTATAATTAATGCTCCACTTATTCCGCCACCATTACAATTAATCATTTTTATTTTCCTATTTATCTAACTTTTTGTTTTCAAGATATTTTGCCAGAACAACAGTCCCGATGAAATTTAAAAGCGCAAGAACAAGAGAAATATCAAGCAAGAATGGACGATTTGTATAATAAGCAATTAAACTGCAATAACCAACAAGTATAATAGTAAGAAAATCTATTCCCATTATTCTATCCGCGAGCGTAGGTCCCCGGGCTATTCGGTATAAACACATAAATGCAAATATTATAAGCGGGATAGAAAAATATAAAGGTATGTCTATCATTTTATTCAAATATATGTTTTAATATTTTTTCAAAAGCAGAAGCTATTATTTTAGTTGCTTCTATTTCTTTTTCAGTGCTGACATAAATCCAGTGAATATAAAGCTCGTCCCCGAAAATGTCTACCGTCATTGTTCCGGGGGTCATTGTTATTGAGTTCGCAAGCATAACTTTTGCCATATCTGTTTTAAGATTTGTTCGTATTTTAACAATCCCGGGTTTAATTAACATTTTCGGTCTTAATACTCTTTTGGCGACATCAATATTTGCGACTATACAATAATATATCCAGATAGGTATATAATAAAGCATCCATCCTATTCTGACAGGAGAAAAGATTTTAATTCCTAAAAATTTATCCCCAAAAAATAAAGAGACAAACAAAGAAATGACCACACCCATAGTAAGTTCCTGCCAACCAAAATTCCATGTTAAAAGCACCCAAACTATAAAACAAATTATGGCAAAATATATTTTACGCATATTATTTTAATAAATGATTGGCATAAATAGTTCCCTGATGAACTACCTGTGCCGCGTCTTTTAATATAGGATGGAAATATAATAATCCACCAACAAAACAAATAATTGCTAACATAATCATTGAAAAAGCCATTGAAAAAGGAGCTTCTTTTACAAACTCTAATCCTTCTTTTAATTTACCCCAGAAAACTGAACGTTCTATTTTTAAGTAGTAAGCAAGAGTTACTACGGCTATACAAATGGCAAGTAATGCCAAACCTGTGTGATTTGATTGTGCAAGTCCTATGATTATAAGTAATTTGCTCCAGAATCCGTTAAACGGAGGCATTCCTACAATGGATAATGCGCCTGTAAGAAAACTCCCATGAGTGATCGGCATCTTTTCGGAAATTCCGCCAAGTTCATTCAGTTTGCGCGTTTTTGTAGCAAACTCGACAGAACCGGCGTCCATAAATAATAAACTCTTAAATACTCCGTGATTAACAAGGTGGAAAAGCCCACCGGTAATACCAATGAAATTGCCCGAAGCTATACCAAGAATTATATATCCTACCTGAGAGATTGAAGAATACGCTAACATCCGCTTGAAATCAATTTGCGGTAATGCCAATAATGCTCCTGCAACCATAGAAATAGCTCCAAGCGTGAGGAGAACATTTTGTATGACAAAAGTTATCCCGAGAACTGAATACAATACTCGTGTAAGAGCATATATGCCAAGCACTTTTATCAATACTCCCGACAACATTGATGATATCGGTGCGGGTGCTGATGGGTGCGCATCCGGAAGCCATGCGTGAAATGGAACAATTGCTGCTTTTACTCCAAATCCGAATATAAATAAAACAGAAACAAATCTTACCATACTATTTGCACTGCCTAAAGAATCACCGTTAATCCTGAAAGCAATGTCAGCCATATTTAATGACCCGCCCCAGGCATACAATAAAATTATGGCAAAAAGTATGAAAGTAGATGCTATTTCCCCGATGACCATATATTTAAAACTTGCTTCAAGCTCTTCGTGTTGGATTCCAAAACTTACAAGCGCATAGGAAGAAATAGATGCTATTTCAATAAAAACAAATAAGTTAAATAAGTCTCCTGTTATGATTATTCCGTTCATCCCGACTAACATTAAAAGAAATAGTATGTAATAATAAGGTTTCGAGGTATATCGATTCATATAAGAAATAGAATAAATAGCCGCAAAAAGACTTACAGTATTGACAAGTATTAACATAAGAACGGATAAACTGTCTACGACGAAAACTATACCGAAGGGTGGAATCCATCCACCGATTTTATACACCAGCGCATTATTCCCGGCAACCTGTGAAACGAATAATACGGAAAGACAGGTAAGGGCGAATATGCAAACATTTGTAAGAGTATCTGCAACGCTGTTGTGAAGTTTGTATAAGATACCAATTAGAAACGCCGTAAAAAGAGGAATTACTACGAATAAGCAAATTAAATTACTCATTTATTTTCAAAAATTAACCTTTTAATCTTTTTAATTCTGTCAGGTCTAAAGTTCCGTATCTCTTATATACACGGATTACTATCGCAAGAAGTACTGCTGTCGTAGCAAGGCCGATTACTATTGCAGTAAGAACAAGCGCTTGCGGGATAGGGTCAACAAATAAAGTTTTATCGTCCGGGGTAAGCATTATAGGCGGTAGCCCATTCCAGCGATAACCAACCATTACTATAAATAAGTTAACCCCGTATTCTATCAAACAGAAACCTATGACAATTTTTAAGAGATTCTTCTTGGTCAATACGGCATATAAACCAATTCCTATAAGAATAATACAAAAAACATAAGGTAACATAAACTATTTCTCCTTACTAAATTAAAATAATAATTATCTCTATGCTTATATTAATATAGTCTCTATGTCAACTGAATTTTTTGAAAAAATCAGGTAATGAATAAAATAAGAACTTGATTTTAAATTGGAATATAGAAGGAACAGTTAAAAACTCTCATTCTCTTTAGTTTGGATATAATACAATAGTTGTTTTAAGCGGCTCGTCTTTTGAATAATATGAATCAATGAATAGGGTTTTATAAGGATTTGCATAATAAAAGAGCCCTCTAATCTCCAGAGGGCTCTTTATATCTTATTTGTTAATTTATTAATCTATTTTAACATTACGAACTTGCCTTTTTGTTCAACGCCGTCTCCACGCACATTGTAAAAATACATCCCTGCGCTTACTTTCTTTCCGTTTGTATCTTTTCCATCCCATACCAATGTATTCATTCCCTTTCCGGTTAAAGTCTTTACAGTTCTTCCGCTTAAATCATAAATGTCTACAGTTAAATTGGATACTTTATTGTTAAGGGCAAACTTTATTTCCTTAATCCCGGGATTGGGGGATACCTTTATTCCTGACGATTTATATGTTTTCCCGTCTTCTATCCCCTGCGGACAAACTGCATACCATTTACAAGGAATTCCGTTTACTATGGACCATAACCTATAATATCCTTGTGTACTTGCAATTACCGGGTGAACTTTTGTATGCATAGTATCCCAGCTCGAACTCATTGGCATAGTTAGTATTTCTCCGCCGCCATTTCCCTGCCAGTTTCCTCCTCCTACTCTTACTAACGATATAATTGGGTGGTCGTTTGATGCAACGTGACAATGATTGCCGCCGTCTGCCTGAGATATTCCCCTGAATAATGAGCCCGTTATATTCATTGAGTCGCTTATTGCCGTTACGGATGGATAATTTGTTATTACTGATTGCCAGCTTGACGAGTATCCTAATCCTATGTCAAATCTTTCTATGGCATTCAAATAACCTGCATTTTTCCCACCTATTGAAAGTATATACGGTTTGTCTATAGGTATAAGAACGGATGCCTGATACGCTTTTGTGTTGGCGAGTGCGCCGGGTACTGTTTTCCACGCATGCAATCCTGTTGTAGGGCTGCACACTGCAGGATCCCAGATTTCACACGATGAAAAATAACTTGTTCCATTCGTTCCGCCGGATACCAATATTAATCCTGAATATAATATGCTCGTATTATGTGCGTAACGGGCTACGGTTAAAGGCGTTTCTGCCGTCCAAGTATTCGTTGTCGGGTCATATATTTCACAACTGCTTAATGCCGTTCCGCCTGCTCCCATTCCTCCCGCTACAAGTACTTTTCCCGATTGTAATAACGTTGCCGTGTTTAAACTTCTTGCAGTCGCCATTGATGCTGCCGGCACTGTTGTCCAATCTGTTCCATTCCAGATTTCACAGGTAGCTGTTGGATTTCCTGCGGATGTTTCTCCCCCTATTACCATTATATTTCCATTAAGTAATAATACTGCGCTGTGTCTTGCTCTTGTCGTTGTCATTGTTCCTGCCGATGACCATGTTCCGGCCCCGGTGTTATACACTTCGCAACTGTTTAAATAACCTGCTCCTTCTCCGCCTGTTACTAATACTCTTCCGTCTCCCAATAATGTTGCGCTGTGGTCAAACCTTGCAGCGCTCATTGCTCCGGCAGTATAAGCCCATGTTCCCGTTGCCATGCTATAAATTTCAGAAGTATTAATTGCGGCACCATTTCTACCGCCTGCAACAAGAACTTGTTGCAATGCGGGAGCAAGCAAGTTTGCCGTATGGTGACTTCTTGCGGCATTGAGAGAGCCCGTGGGGGAAACACTATTGAGACTACTATAATTATATAACTCACAAGAACTTAATGCTCCTGATCCATTTTCTCCACCTATTATAAGGACGTTTGTTGAACAATTAGTCGTATGTAATATTGGAAGCATTGATATTGCGGCGTAGCATCGCGCGGTACCAAGTGTACTACTCATTGTTTGCCAATAGCCATTTGTAGGGTCATATACCTCGGGAATACGACCTCCAACAGAGTCATCAAATGAACCGATGGTAATGACTTTACCCGATGGTAAAATTGCCGATGAATTATGTTGCCTATAATATTTCATAGTATCAGTAACGCTCCATGTTTGAGTGGCAGGATCATAGAGTTCGCAGTAGTATCCTATAGTAAACCCTTCTCCACCTATTGCCAAAACTTTACCTTCAGGTAATAATGCTAAAGTTGCCACATCTCTTTTTGGCCATGTTAATCCCCCCGTAGTATAAGTCCAGGTATTTGCTTGCCAGTCGTAAAGTTCGGATTTGTCGCTTGTCCCTGCTCCACCCAGCATTAATACTTTTGGTGCAGCATCAGGCGCAACAAGCGGAAGTAGGACGCCCGTATTTTTATATCGCGCAACGTTCATATTGGCTACTTGTGTCCATGTTTGTGTACTGTGGTTATAGCGGTCGCATCTTAATCCTGAACCCGACATACCTTGTCCACTTAACAGCACATCCCCCGATGGCAGTAATGTTTGTGTAGCGTTTTTGTGGTTTATCCCACAAGCCGGCAATGCAGTTTTAGCTTCAGTAGCATAATTATAAAGCATAGTTTGAGGAGGGTTATAAAATCCAAGCACATCTCCATTATAAAGTAAAGTATAGCAATGAGTATTCGTCCAACCATAATCCGTTATTGTATCCCAGTCATTAGTTCTTGGTCTGTAATGCCACCAACCTCCGGTAGTAGTGTATAATACCCTTCCATCATAAAGCAAAATTCCCATATCGTGTCCGCCGGGGCTGGATTTAGGTAATGCTTGTGGCGCAGACCACGTCCCGGTAGCAGGGTTAAAAATTTCATAATTGTCATCTGCCGGAGTATACCCTCCTAATACTATTATCCTGCCGTCTGTGAGTAATGCAATGTTATGAGCTTTTCGTATGTTTACCATACTTCCTGTCTCACTCCATTCGTGATGTGCGTATAATGTGCTATTAAACAACAAAACAACAACTAACAATTTAATGTATTTATACATTCTCCCCCCTTACTTTATTTTTTGTCTCAAAATTAGTTAATAATACCTTATCACCTAATTGACCAATAACAATAATAAATAATTATGTATTATATGTATTGAATTCTATTTTTTGTCAATCACTTTTTTTTCATAATATTACAATAATGTATACGTAATAAAAAAGCCCTCCGAAAATCTCCAAAGGGCTTTGGTTTGTTTGTATTCGTTAATCTTTAAATCTCTTTCCCTTCCCTCACAATCAGATCAACTGGATTAAAGCCTAACCAATAAGGTATTTCCTGCCACGAATCAACGTTAAGCAATAACATATCTGCCGACTTCCCGACTTCAATGCTTCCAACCTTATCTCCAATTCCCAACGCATAAGCGGAATTTATCGTGCTTGCCGTCAATGCCTGGGCAGGGGTCAGTTTTAACAATATACACGAAAGCGACATAATTATTGGCATTGCAAGCACCGGCGAACTACCCGGATTAAAGTCGCTCCCCAGTGCAATGGGGATTCCCATATCTATAAACTTTTTCGCAGGCGTCCTATGTTCAAGATATAAACAAGCTCCCGGCAATAATGTTGCAATCGTGCCATTTTTTTTCATTAATTTAAGCCCTTTATCGCTCGGATAAACTATATGGTCTGCCGAAACTGCTCCCAATTCTCCTGCAAGCTCACTTCCGCCGCAGGAAGACAATTCATCAGCGTGAATTTTTAAGCCAAAACCTGTCTTTTTCGCAGACATAAGGATCTTTTTTGATTCTTCTTTTGTGAATACTCCTTTTTCACAAAAGACATCGCAAAACTTTGCGTAATCTTTTACTTCAGGCATCATCTTTATCAATTCGTCTATATATTTATTCCTGTCTTTATCTCTTGGTATCTCGTGTGCTCCTAAAAAAGTTGAAATAATTTTAACCGGATGTTTTTGAGATAGTTTTTTAATCACTCTCAGTATTTTCATTTCTTCTTTATAATTCAGTCCATAGCCCGACTTGATTTCAATTGTTGTTGTCCCCCATTTTAATGCATAATCCAATCTTTTCATACCGGTTTCAAACAAATCTTTTTCGCTTGCATTTCTGGTCATTCCAACGGTATTAAATATTCCTCCGCCCGATGCGGCTATTTCTTTATACGATTTCCCGTTCAGTCTTTGTTCAAATTCCATAGCTCTGTTCCCGCCAAATATAAGATGAGTATGTGAATCTACGAACCCGGGGATAATGACTTTTCCTTCTGCATCTATTGTTTTTTTTGCGTTCAATGGCTTTCCGATATTTGATATTTTTCCATCTTTTACCGAGATGCTTACGTTTTTAAGAATATTTAATTCTTCTATTTTCTTACCAGCTGCGGGTTTTTTGTGTCCGCTTAAAGTTACTACTTCTCTTGCATTTACAATTGTCAAATCTTCCATTTTAACTCCTATTTTTTAGTCCGTAATTATTCCGGTAAAATATTTAACCGGAATTTTTTCAAAATAAAAATTCTTAACTTCTATTCCTTTAATATCCCATATTTCTTTTGGATTTTTGGCAGTTTCGTTTAGTGAAATATTTGAAAATTTATTTTTCCCGCATATTACATAACATGGAATTTTGTATTCCCTTGCAAGTAAGGATATTGCGAGCGTTCCGATTTTATTTATTACATACTTTGTTGAAAAACTATCCGCTCCTACCAAAACAATATCAGTATCTTTTATGAATTTGGATATTCCTGCATCCGTTATAAATTTTATTTTCAACCCTGCTTTTTTCAACATTATTGCCGTATTCTTACCTTCATTGACAGGTCTTGATTCCGGGACAAAAACAGTAAATCCAGTTCGCTTAAGATGAGTTAAAACTTCAATCACTGTGCTGCTATGACTGTAAGTTAGTACAACGTTTTTTCCTTTCATTACTTTTGTTACATTTTTAATGAGTATGTTCCAATCAATATCGGATGTAATAATCATTTTTTTAATTTTTTCATTTCTAATTTTAGTATCTTTTGAAGTTTTGACAATTTGTATGATTGTATCAACAGTATTTATAATCGGTGCCATTTCAGGTTTTGCGGACTGGAGTCTTTTAAGAAAATTTAATAATATTTCATTGGAATTTGGAGTGGAGATAAAACTTAATATAGCTTTGCGAGCAAGCTCTTCCAAGTCATTGGCACCTGAAGTATTGTCGTTTTTTATTTTTTCTAGTAGTTGATTGCTGTTGGAGAAGCTTTTTAAAACAGTTGTCATAATTTTTACTTCATTGTTTCTTTACTTTTAAACTTCCGATTAATTGAAAATTCTTCTAATGAAATTTCTGATTTCCCTTCACAAATAATTTCTGCAGTGCCTTTACCGATCGCAGGTCCAAACATAAATCCGTGTCCGCACCCCCCTGCTACAACCCAGAATCCTTTTATTCCCGTCTCTCCTACGATAGGGCTTCCATCAGGCGTTATTTCATACCAACCTGCCCAACTTCGAACAACTTTTAAATCTTTTAGTGCAGGAATTAATTTTAATATCCGATTTGAAAATTCCGGCAAGAATTCTGAAGACGAGCTTCTTTCAAAACCCTTTGCGGGGTCTTCCGGAGTATAACATCCTATAATTTGTCCCGTGTGGTTAAATTGCTGAAAATAACAACTCGGGGAATAACAAACTATCATTGGGGCAAACAATTTTTTTGTCGGCTCCGTAATTAATGCCTCGTGTCTCTCGGCTTCTATCGGTAATTCTACGCCCACAAGCTGTGCGATTTCTTTTGCCCACGGACCTGCAGTATTAATGATTGTCGGCGCCGAAAATTTATCTCCGGTATTTGTAATAACGGAATCCACAATATTGTTATTAATGTTAATTTTTACTACTTTTGTATTTGACAGAACTACTCCTCCGGTTTTTTCTATTCCATCAAGATAAAACTTTAACACCTGAAAAGGGTTTGCCTGCCCATCCTTATTGCAGTACGCTCCTCCGATAAAATCAAACTCGTTCAACATCGGCACGATTTTTAATGCTTCTTCTTTTTCAATGTATTTAACGGGCAGTCCGCATTCCTGTTGTGTTTTTATTATACTAAGGTATTGAGTTTTCTCTTTTTCCGAGCAGGCTAAAAATAAATATCCTCCCTGATGCCAATCTATGCCGGAAACATATCCATCTCCGGTGGAAATGTCCTGCATTTGTTTAAATATTTCCACGCTTCTCATCATTATTTTTATACTCCCGGGAGTTGAAAACTGTTGTCGTATTCCACCGATACATCTACCGGTTGAACCTGCTCCGGGATAATCTTTTTCGATTAATAATGTTTTCTTTCCCCGTTTTCCGAGTTCATAAGTCACTGCGCAGCCCAATATTCCACCGCCGATTATTATGCAGTCAAAAGTTTTCATATATTTTTTCGTAGGTTAACAACTATATAATGTCTTGTCAACAGGTTTCGTTTTTATCGTAACATATGTGTATATTGTTGTTTGTGATATTGCGTTAGGTATAGAAAAAGGTTTTATTCTGTGCGTCTACCTTTGGAATTCTAATTTATTTCCTTTGGTTTAAGTATTTTTATCGATTTAGAATATTTGCTTTAAGAAAATAAATTTTTGTCTTTTGAAGAAATTTAATTTATATTCTTTTGTAAACTTTGCAATATTTTAGTTTGCCCGGGACGAATTTTTAAGAAAGGTATTTAATTGCTTTTAATGTACTTTGCAAAAGAAGAAGGGCGGTCACCTTACGGCGAACGCCCTTGAAAAGTTACATCCAACTTCAATACTATTTCTTACAACCTTTTTTTGCCTTCTTAGCTACCTTTTTCTTAGCTACCTTTTTAACTGCTTTCTTTTTTGCCGCCATTGTTTTCACCCCCTTTTATGGTTAAATAATTTTCAGACTCATACTACATTTTGTTTTTTTATATCTCTTATCACAATATATAGTATAAGTTGCATTTATATTTTTCTTTGTCAAGTATTTTTTTTATTTTTTTTTATTTTTTTGACAAAGGATATATTTGAGTTAAAAGTTTTTAACAATGAAATACAATGAAAGAATACCGAAAAACTTTGATAATGAAAGGAATGCGGATGCAATGAAAAATTCCGATAACATTAAAAAAATAATTTTACAAATATGTAGTAATGTAATAAATTTTTATAATAAACTAAAAAATGATATAGTATTTTAAATTCTATTACAAATTATTTATTAAAAAATAAAATATAATTTTGATGGAGGTGTAATTATGAAAAGCAAGCGTCTTCAGCTTTATGGCGATGTTTGTCATGTTATTCGTTTGGAAAAAAACGATGAAATAATAAACTCATTAAAACAGTTTGCCATAAAAAATAAATTTAACAGGGGTGCATTTTTTTATGGACTCGGTGTCGGGAAAGACCTTGAATTGGGATATTTCGATGCACATAAAAAAACTTATATCAAAAAATTATTTAAAGGGGAATATGAGTTTTCAAGTTTTTCAGGGAATATTTCAAAATTTGAAAAAGATACAATAATTCATTGTCATGTAACTATTACGGATAATAATTTTAATGCTTATGGAGGACATTTGTTTAGCGGTATTGTTCCTGCGACCTGTGAAATCATAGTGTTCCCTTTGCTTCCTTCCGGGTTTTCTTCCCTGCAGCGTAAAAAAGATGAAGAAACGGGTTTGAATTTACTTGATATATAAAAATTTGTATTTTAATCTTGACTTCTTTAACGCGTAGGGTTATAAACAACACATTGAAAGGAGGTAAAAAATGGTTCTAAAAGGAAGAGTATGGAAATTCGGTGATAACATATCTACGGATCTTATATGTCCGGGTAGATATTTTCATCTGCGTTCAAACTTGCCGGAACTTGCTACACATGTTCTTGAAGACGCAGATCCGACATTTCCACAGAAAGTTCAGAAAGGAGATTTTGTTGTAGGGGGCAAAAATTTTGGACTTGGCAGTTCACGTGAACATGCGCCAACGATTATTAAACTTGCCGGCGTTTCGGTTGTTCTTGCAAAATCGTTCGCAAGAATATTTTTCAGAAACTCAATAAACGTGGGACTCCCGGTAATTGAATGTGATACGGATAAATTTAATGATGGGGACGAACTTGAAATTGATCTCGGAAAAGGTATAGTTAAAGATATAACAACCGGTTACGAAGTTAAAGTTCCGGAACTCCCAAAAGGGATGTTGAATATCCTGAACGATGGCGGATTGGTAGAGCATATCAAAAAACACGGAGACTTTCAATTAACCTAAAGGAGATAAATGTCACAAGGAATAATTATTACATTGATAATATGTGGCACAATTCTTTTGCTCGGTTTGGGTGGTATGGTTATTGCTTTTTACGCTATAAGTAAAGGAATGTCCTCTTTTGGCAAAATGATGACAGGAGAGTGTTGGGGGAATAAAGAAAAACACCACAACAAAAAAGAAAATAATATTTCCGAATAAACGGGATAAGTTAGACTAAGTTCCTTGTGGAACAAAGTCTAACTAACCGAATAAAATAATACATATTTTTAGGAGGAGGGATGGATATGGAACACATAAAAAAAGCAAATGAGCATTTCAGCAAACTCATTGAATCACAATCGAAACGTGTTGAGAAAATGAAAAAGACACCGGAATGGATTGACTATTCTAAAATCAAACCCATAATAATCGGAACTCTTGGCGGAGACGGAATCGGGCCTTATATAACAGCAGAATCCCAGAGGGTACTTGAATTCATATTAAAAGACGAAATTAAAAATGGTAAAGTACAAATGAAAACAATTGAAGGGCTTACTATTGAAAACAGAGTAAAAGTTATGAAACCGATACCTGACGATGTCCTTGAAGAAATTAAAAAATGTCACGTAACATTAAAAGGGCCTACCACAACTCCTAAAAAAGGTGATCCATGGCCTAATATTGAAAGCGCTAATGTTGCGGTGAGAAAGGAACTCGATTTGTTTGCTAACGTAAGACCCGTAAGAGTTCCAAAAGAAGGTATAGATTGGATGTTCTTCCGCGAAAACACTGAAGGCGCATATGCGCTTGGAAGTCAGGGAATTGATATTGATGATGATATTGCTATTGATTTTACCGTTGCTACGACACAGGGAAGCGAAAGGATTATAAGGATGGCTTTTGAATATACAAAAAGCCATAATATCAATCGCATAACTGCCGTAACTAAAGCAAACGTAATAAAAACTACGGATGGTAAATTCCTTAAAGCTTTCTACGAAATAGCGAAAGAATACCCCGGCGTAAACGCGGATGATTGGTTCATTGATATAACTACTGCTAAATTGATTGACCCGAAACGACGCAAAGAATTTAAAGTATTCGTATTACCAAATCTTTATGGCGATATTCTTACCGATGAAGCTGCTGAATTTCAGGGTGGAGTTGGAACGGCAGGAAGCGCAAACATAGGAAAACGATACGGTATGTTTGAAGCAATTCACGGAAGCGCGCCGAGAATGGTAGAAGAAGGCAGAGCGCAATACGCAGACCCCTGCAGTATGATAAGAGCTTGCGCGTTATTGCTAGATAACATCGGATATAAAAAAGAAGCGCATAAACTTGAACTCGCAATGGATATCTGCGGACAATACGAGAAAAAAATGACTATTACAGGAAGGAATACCGGCGCTACAAGTAAAGCATTCACAGATTATATAATGGAAACTATGGCATTACCGGATCTTGAGAAAAAGTGGCAGAGCTATCAGTAATTTAAAATAGAAATATTTCGTTTTTTGTAGGGAACGGTTATAAAAAATCGTTCCCTACAACATTTATGGAGATACTTCCTTTTCTGAAAAGCATTGCTTTTGAAAGAATCGGTGGTTCCGTTGAAGAGAAAAAAGCTTCTTCCATAATAATAAAAAAATTAAATTCCTTCGGCGCGCATCCTTATATAGAAAAATTTAAAATCCTGAGTTTCAAACCGGGAACTGCACGATTAACCGCAACAAAACCTTATGCAAAAACATATAAAGCGTATCCCGTAGGATTAACAGGTTCAGCAAAGATAAAGGGAAATCTTAAATACGTAGAATTAGGAGCAGAAAAAAGTTTAAACAATATAAAAAATAAAATTATTCTTATCAAAGGAAGATTTGATTACAAAAACTACAAATCTCTTGTTGAAAAAAAGGCAAAAGGGTTTATATGTATTGACCCGCCTGAAAAAAAACTCTCTTATTTTTCTATAGAAGAGAATTTTATCAAGCAATCAGGAAGACTCCCCGGCATAAATATTGATTTCAAATCGGGGTTGGAACTTCTCCGGAAACAAGCAAAGGAAGTAATTATTGAATCCTCACAAGAAGAATACGAAACGACTTCGAATAACGTAATCTCTGAAATAAAAGGTTTTCGTCTGCCCAAAGAAGTGATTGTTATTTGTGCGCATTACGATAGTGTTGCTACTTCTAAGGGTGTTATGGATAATGGAACCGGCAGTGCTACGATATTGGCTCTCAGCGAATATTTTATTAAAAATCCCGTTCATCGTACACTAAGATTTATATGGTTTGGCAGTGAAGAGCTTGGGCTCAGGGGAAGTATGGACTACACAACCAGACATAAAGATGAACTAAAAGAAATAAAAATAGTAGTAAATATTGATATGAGTGGGGATATTCTTGGAAAAAATGTTATTATCGTAACAGGAAATAATAATATTGAGAAATTCTTCAAGAAGAGTGTGATAACAAAAAACTCTGTTTTTGAAATTCGTCAAAGCATACATTCAAGCGATAGTTTGCCGTTTGCAAAAAATGGAATTCCGACAGTAGGTTTATCCAGATATGGGGGAGGGACATTCTATATTCATACATCCGAAGATAACATAGAGTTTGTAAATGAAGAATCTCTCCAAATAATTAAGAATGCTTCTCAAGACTTTATAAAATTTATAGCTAATGCAAAGAAATTCCCTTTTAAGAAGGAAATTCCCGGGGACCTGAAGAAAAAAATAAAAGAGTATTATTTAAATAGAAGGGGAATGAAATAATTTTATCAAACAAAAAAAAGGGTAGGTTGTTTCCAACCTACCCTTTTTTTTAATCAACGCTATTAAATCCAGCCTCTTAACTTCATAGCTTTTTCAACGCTGTCTATAGCTACCATATAAGCTGCATTTCTCATATAAGTCTTTTTATCTTTCGACATTTTCAAGACTTTCTGGAATGCAACCGTCATTTTATCGTCTAACTTTTCGTTTACTTCTTTCTCGGTCCAGTAGAAGTTCATATTGTTTTGTACTCCTTCGAAATATGAACAAACTACTCCACCTGCGTTACATAAGAAATCAGGGATAAGCAATATCTTGGGGTTTTTCCTTATTACCGCATCTGCTTCTGGAGTTGTTGGTCCATTTGCACCTTCGGCTATAATCCTGACTTTGGAACTTATTTTCTTTACCGTTTCTCCCGTGATTATTCCTTCTAATGCTGCCGGGATAAGGACTTCCACATCTTTTGACAACCATGCGTCTGCAGATTCTATTTTATATCCTTTAGCCATTGCCTTTTTATTGTCTATGGCTCCATACTGGTCGGTAATTGATTGCAAGAAAACGGGATCAATCCCGCTGTCTTTACTTACGGTATAAGATTTTTTATCGTGTCTATTCCAGTATGATACGCAAACAACTTTACCACCAAGCTTTATGAAATTTATTGCCGCGTATTGAGATACATTTCCAAATCCCATAATAGATGCTTTACAATTTTTTGCCTGAAGTTTTAATTCTTTAAGGGCTTCACGGACGGTAACAATAACGCCGAATCCGGTTGCTGCCGTTCTTCCGAGCGAGCCGCCGCCGCCTAATGGTTTTCCGGTAACTACGCCGGGATAAGATTTTCCTGTTAATCTTGAAAATTCATCCATCATCCAGCCCATCATTTGAGGTGTTGTGCCTATATCAGGAGCGGGAACGTCCATTAAGGGCCCAATATTTTTCCACATTTGATTTATCCAGCCACGGCATAATCTTTCTTTTTCTCCGTCCGAAAGACTTGCAGGTTCAACGACGATTCCACCTTTTCCTCCACCCAATGGAATGTCGGACACTGCGCATTTCCACGTCATCCAGGTAGCAAGAGCTTTTACGGTATCAACAGTTTCGTTTGCCGCAAAACGAAGTCCACCTTTATTTGGTCCTCTTGCATCATTGTGCTGAACTCTGAAACCTCTGAACACTCTAATAGAACCATCGTCCATTTTTATAGGTATATTAAAATGGAATTCTCTTAACGGTTCTCTCATTATCGCACGAGCAGACTTGCTAAGCTTAAGCTGGTCTGCAACTTCATCAAACTGCCTTTGCGCCATCTCAAAAGCATTCATATTTCCCCCTTTTCTCTAATAAATAAGCCACTTTCCCTCATATTTATATTAGCAGAGTTCATAATATGTTATTTTTATATTGTCAACTTTTCTCTTAATTTTATTATAGTAGATGATAAACTCTTTTCGTTTTTGCCTTTAATGTAGCTAGCTTTAGCAACTTTACTATTCATTTTTTATACAAATCTTTCAATGTTTTGATTTCTACGTGTTTTGTATAATTTTATTGAATATTAATGTTCCTTTTTGTAAAATTACCAATTTCCGGTTTGCAAACATTCATGAATTGTTCTAGCCGCAATTCTGCCGGCGCCCATTGCCGCTATTACGGTCGCTGCGCCGGTCGCTATGTCACCACCGGCAAATATCCTTTTTCGTGATGTTTTTCCGGTATTTTTATCCGTTACCAGGTTTCCATTTTTGCCGATTTCAAGTCCGGGCGTTGTTATCCCAATTAAAGGATTTGGTGAGTTTCCTATTGCCACAACTATAACATCTACTTTACTTTTAAAATTTGAATTTTCCATAGGGACAGGTCTACGTCTCCCGGAAGCATCCGGCTCACCAAGTTCCATTTTTATACATTCCATTTCATAAACAACGCCATTGTCGTTGCCATAATAATTAACCGGTAAAGTAAGGTAATGAAATTCTACGCCTTCTTCTTCGGCATTTTCTATTTCTTCAAGACGGGCCGGCATTTCGGTTTTCGAGCGTCTATAAACTATCATAGACCTTTCAGCTCCTAATCTCAAGGCAACGCGAGCACAATCCATTGCCACGTTCCCGCCGCCTACGACGGCTACGTTTTTCCCCAGAACTATTGGAGTATCATATTCAGGAAATTTATATGCATTCATTAAGTTTGCACGTGTTAAATACTCGTTTGCAGAGTATACACCATTATAGTTTTCTCCGGGAACATTCATAAACCATGGCAATCCCGCTCCAGTGCCTATAAAAATAGCTTCGTATTCCCGCAGCAATTCATCTACGGTTTTAATATTCCCAATTACATTATCTAATAACATTTTCACACCCAAGCTTCCGACATAATCAATTTCACGTTTTACAATTCTTTTAGGCAATCTGAATTCAGGTATTCCGTACATCAGAACTCCCCCAAATTCGTGCAAGGCTTCAAAAACAGTAACGTCATGCCCGACTTTAGCCAAATCACTTGCAACGGTTAAACCTGCCGGTCCACTGCCAACAACGGCTACTTTCTTTCCGGTAGAAGGAAGAATATGAGGCATTTCTATTTCTGCCTGCCCGGCTTCCCAGTCTGCCGCAAATCTTTCTAACCTACCAATAGCTATGGGAGCCCCGGGTTTATTAAGCACACATAATTTTTCGCATTGTTCTTCTTGAGGACACACTCTACCACATACTGCCGGCAGAGAATTTTTCTCTTTCAATACTCTTATTGCGGATTTGAAATCTCCGTCTGCAATGAATCTTATAAAACCGGGAATATTTATTTCCACAGGACAGCCATTAACGCAGGGAGAGTTCTTGCATTGCAGACATCTCTTTGCTTCAGCCAATGCAAGTTCGGCAGTGTATCCCAAAGCTACTTCGTTAATATTTTTCACCCTGGCTTCGGACGCCTGCTTAGGCATATCCATGCGATTTAAATTTAGCTTTGCCATAAATTCTTTTTTATAATCTCATTGCTCCAAATACTTAGTTTTTTATTTACTCTTTAAGGATAAAATTCACATTCCCATTCTTGTAATGAACGCATTTCTTCTTTTAAATACATAGAACGCCGTATAAACAAAAGGTCCCAATCTACTTGATGCGCATCAAATTCCGGGCCATCAACACATGCAAATTTAGTCTCTCCGCCCACGGATACACGGCAAGCTCCGCACATACCTGTTCCATCAACCATTATCGGGTCAAGCGCAACTATTGTTTTTATTCCGGAAGCACGGGTAACATCCGCGCAAAGCTTCATCATAAAAGTGCAACCAATAACTATGATGCGGTCAATTTTATTAGTTCCCATCGGAGCTGGATACGAACCTTTAAGTGCTTCGTCCAAGAGTTTCTTATCTTTTATAAACTTATCCAGGAATTCTGCAATATGTCCGGAATAACCTGACGAGCCATCACGAGTCACGGTGAAAAGCGAGTCTGAGACTGTTCTTATTCTGTCTTCCCAATAAAGTAATCGCTTATTCCGCGCCTCTATAATTGATATAACTTTATTGCCTTTAGCTTTTAATGCCCGTGCAATCGGCGATATAGCACCTATCCCGTAGCATCCGCCCACACAGATTACAGTGCCAAAGTTTTCGATTTCAGTTGGTTTCCCCAATGGACCTACAAAATTGAGCACGGAATCTGATTCTTTCAGCGCGCTTAACTTGCAGGTTGAAGTTCCCAATGTCACAAAAACAACGGATACTGTTCCCTTATCTGCATCCCAATCCGTTATTGTAAAAGGAATCCGTTCTCCTTTTTCATCCACCCTTACCATAACAAATTGGCCGGCTTTAATTTTCGCAGCTATTTCAGGAGAATACAAAGTTAATGAAAAGATGTTTGGCGCCAACTCATGTTTTTCTATTATTTTATACATTTGATTTTTTTATTTCCACATCATAAAGCTTTAATGGGGTCTTTGTTACCTGATCAAATGGAGGCACAAAAGGCAAATCAGCAAAGCTCCATTTTAGGAATGCTGTTCCAACAGGTAACTCATTATTGATTCTACTGTCAGTAATTATGGTACCTTCTTGAAATTTAATTTCAACGTCATCGTTCTCGCAAATATTCCGAGATTCCATATCGGAATGATTTAACTCAAGCACTTTTTCGCGTTTAAGGAATCTTATACCTTTAACTTTTTCAGCTAAAGCGCCGCCCCTGTAATTATCCGAGCCGTAGCCGAGAATTAGTTTAATAAGTTGCGGGTTTGTTTTATCATTTTTGATCATTGCTTTGTAATTATTGATATGCAAATCGTTTTTACTTTGCTTGTTTGAAACTACAGACTGCAGTTCGTTCATTATTTCTTCCGCCCTTCCAAAGTCAAATCCTTTAGCTCCAAGTTTCTGCGCTAATTCGCAAAGAATCCACCAATCAGGCTTTGAATCACCTATTGGTTCAATAGCTTTATTTATATACCTCGTATGTCCCATAATGTCAATAAAACTTCCATTTGTTTCTGCAAAACTTGCGGAAGGCAGGACAACATCGGCAAACTCCATCGCAACTGTGGGGAATATATCCTGTACGATTAAGAAAACATCGGGGTTGAGGTGGGCAATCTGAGTTTTGATTGGCACATTTTGCATAAGATAAAGGACTTTAATTTTTCCATTAGAGATATTCTGAAGAGTTTCTATAAGCGTTAATCCGGGAATAGTGTTTAATGTACAGTTCCATACGGATTCGCATTGTTTTCTTGCAGATTCATTTGATATTGACTGGTATCCTGGCAAGTAATCCGGCAATGTTCCTGCAAAAAGTGCGCCCTGAACATTATTTTCCGGCCCCAAAGAAATAACTTTGGAATTGGTAAGCGTTGATAGTTTTTCAATAACCATTATTGTATTTGCGGATGTTATTCCCGGACCATACATAATAACCATCGGGCTATTTGCAGCAAATATGCGGGCTGCGCTTTCCAATTCTTTTTCATCTACGCCTGTGATTCTTTTGATTTCCGAAGGCATAAAAGCGTCAAGAGATAGCCTTATTTCTTCGGTATAAGCTCCATTATTAAACAATTCTTTATCAATGAGAAGTTTCATAATGCCCTGCAATAAAACATCCTCTGTTCCGGGATATGGAGTTATTTTCACGTTTGCCAGTTTTGAAAATCCTTTAAAAATTGAATCAATCAAAACAAAAGGAACTCCCTTCTTTAATAATTTTTTAATTTCAAGAGCCATTACAGGATGCGAATAACCAACATCAGCGCCTACAACTAAAACACATTTAGCATCCATAGAGACATCAATATTGGGGAACAGCATTCCGGAAAGCCTTGCAGTGTTATCTATATTATTACTCCGCATCACCGTTCTGCAAAATTTTTGAAGAATATAATTATCTTCAGTAGAACAATTTGCTGAGCCTACGGCAGCAAAATTCTCTCCCTGACAATTTTTAATGTTTTCGGCAACAAAGTCTAAGGCTTCACCCCAGCTAACCTTTGTTAGTTTGCCATCCTTCTTAACCATTGGGCTTGTAATCCTATCGGGATGATGAACTATATTTCTAATGGTAAATCTTCCCCTTACGCACAATTGTTGTTCCTTATAAGGTAATGCACCAATTATTTTATCCCCTTTAATCTGCAAGTCAATCTGACAACCTGAAGCACAATATGGACAAGTAGTAGTACAGGTGTTTTCAGAAACTCCTTCCCATTTATTTCCTCGTTCAGACAGTGCGCCTGTTGGACAAATATCAACACAGGCACCACAGAATTGGCATTCAGTTTGATAAAGGGGTTGCTCAAATGCAGTTCCGATTGTTGTTTTAGGTCCGCGATAAATGAAACTAATCGCCCCAACACCACGAACATCATTACAAACATTCACGCAACGACCGCAAAGAACGCATAAATTGTAATCCCGATCAAAAAATGGAGAATTCCGGATAACCGCAACTTCTTTATAATTAGAAGCAAGAGGTAATTCTTTTAACCCAACATATTCAACTACTTTTTCCAGTTCGCAATTCTTGTATTTGGGACAAAATTTACAGCCGGTAGTAACGGGAAGTTTTCTTGTGCAAGACTGGGATGAAGCACAGTTGTCTTTTTCCTTACAAAGAAGACAGGCGCTCGGATGTTCTGTCAATATAAGTTCCAGAATATTTTGCCTAAGTTCCTGAACTTTAGGTGTATTAGTATGAACTACCATTCCTTCCTTTACGGTAGTGTTACAGGCAGTTGGATACCCTGATATACCATCTACTTCAACTATACATAATCTGCAACCCCCATAAGGACTAAGCTCTTTATGCCAACAAAGCGTTGGAATCGGGACTCTATGAAACTTGCACGCCTCTAACACGGTCCAATTTTCTTCCACTTTTACTTCTGTCCCATTTAATTTTATATTAATCATTTTTTTTCTCTATTGATTTTTTCCCGTCTTCTGTCTCTAAATCACATCTCAAACAACGACGCGCCTCTTTTATTATGACATCTTTTGTAAATCCTAAAGATACTTCCTTAAAATTATTATTTCTATCTTTAACCGACAACAAAGGCATTGCAGGTCGTTTCGCTTCTGTTATTTCCGTTTCGCTTAATTCTACCGGCTTAGGATAAATTGATGGCCTTGTTACTTTATATTCTCCCGTTAAACTTTCTCCTCTAAGGTATTTGTCTATAGATTTTGCCGCTCTCTTGCCTGCGCTAATTGCTTCCACTACGGTAGCAGGCCCGGTAACCACATCTCCACCTGCAAATATACCATCTCTGCTTGTAATGAGAACTTCTTTATCCGCTATAACGTTACTCCATTCACCAATATGAATATTATCTTTCTTATTTATATAAGAGGTATCCGGTTGCTCGCTTATTGCAGTCAATAATGTATCCAACTCCATTTTGAATTGTGACCCTTTTATCTTAACGGGTCTTCGTCTTCCACTGTTGTCTATGTCTCCTAATTCCATCTTAATACAACTAATGCCCGCCAATTTCCCCTTTTGGGTTATTACTCGCGTAGGCGCCGTTAAATATTTAATTTCTATTCCTTCTTCTATTGCGCTTTCTATTTCTTCCTTAAATGCAGGCATCTCTGCGATTGTTCTCCTGTAAATAATTGTTACTTTTTCGGTATCGGGTAAACGATTTGCCACTCGTGCCGCATCTATAGCCGAATTACCTCCACCAATTACACCTATTCTTTTCCCTGTCTTAATTTTCTTGCCTGAATTTATGGATTTCAAAAATTCTAATGAATCAATAACTCCTTCGGCATCTTCCCCGGGAATCCTAAGTTTTATACTCTTATGGGAACCGGTAGCAATAAATATTGCTTTATACCCTTGCGCTAATAACCCATCTATTGTTATATCTTTTCCAAGCTTAACATTTGTTTGGATTTCAACACCCGCCGATTTGATCGCTTCTATATCAAATTCAAAAACCTTACGAGGCAGACGATACTCGGGAATAACGCTCGTAAGCATACCGCCGGCTATGGGAAGCGCCTCATAAATTGTCACGTCATACCCTTCAAGCCTAAGGTAGTACCCACAACTTAATCCTGTAGGCCCGGCCCCGATAATGGCAACCTTCTGAGATTTATTTTTCTTTAAAGATATTTTTGGCTTCAACCCCGATTTCATAGCATAATCAGTAACAAAACGTTTTATTCCACGGATAGCTATCGGTTCGCCTCCATCGCCTGCTTTACATTTTACTTCACAAGGGTGATGGCAAACACGACCACACACACTCGGCAAAGGGTTATCTTTGTGGATTATATCAAATGCCTCTTTTATTTTACCTTGAGCGACTAATGCTATATAAGCTGGCGCCTCAGTGTCTATAGGACAAGTATGTTGACAAGGTGAAGATATTATTTCTTTGCATACCAATGCTTCGCACCGCTTATTTTTTATATGATTTATATATTCTTCCCTAAAATATTTTAATGTGCTTAATGCCGGGTTCGGTGCCGTTTGTCCTAACCCGCAAAGAGCTGTTGATTTAATTGTATGCGCTAATTCCTCAAGCTTGTCAATATCTTCCATTGTCCCCATACCCGTTTTTATCTTATCTAAAATTTTCAACATCTCTTTTATTCCTACGCGGCAAGGAACACACTTACCGCAAGATTCGGCTTGGGTAAAATCCAAAAAATAATGCGCTATATCTACCATACAATTATTTTCATCCATAACAATCATACCGCCAGACCCCATAATCGAGCCTGCTTCCTTGAGCGATTCGTAATCTATAGGAAGGGTTAGGCAAGATTCCGGCAAACACCCGCCGGACGGTCCCCCTGTTTGAATTCCCTTAAAAGCCTTATCGTCTAAAATTCCGCCCCCTATGTCATACACAATTTCTTTTAGTGTCATTCCCATCGGGACTTCTATAAGACCGGTGCGTTTCATCTTTCCGGCTAATGCAAAAGTTTTAGTTCCTTTGCTGGTTTTTGTCCCATACTTTGAATAATTCTCCGCACCTTTAAGAATAACGTAAGGTATAGTGCCAAGAGTCTCTACGTTGTTAATCACCGTGGGTTTATTATACAAGCCGGATACTGCAGGATAAGGCGGACGCGCACGAGGCATACCTCTTTTGCCTTCAAGAGAAGCAATCAAAGCTGTTTCTTCGCCGCAAACAAAAGCTCCTGCACCCTCCTTTATGTTTATATCAAAATTGAATCCTGAGCCTAAAATATTTTCCCCTATAAGATTATATTCTTGCATTTGCTTTAATCCTATTTTAAGTCTTTCAATGGCCAGAGGATATTCCGCACGAATGTATACATATCCCATATTAGCTCCGATCGCATAACCTGCAATCAAGATGCCTTCTAAAACCGAATGTGGGTCGCTCTCCCACAATGCTCGATTCATAAAAGCGCCCGGATCACCTTCGTCTGCATTACATATAATGTATTTCTCTTTAGAAATTTGTTTTCTACAAATATTCCACTTGTTGGCAGTAAGAAAACCTGACCCTCCTCTACCCCGCAAGCCAGCGCTTTTAACTTCCGCAATAACATCATCAGGCGACATTTTTAACGCTTTAGACAACGCTGAATAGCCATCATTGGCAATATAATGATTTATGTTTTCAGGGTCGATAAACCCACATTTACGCAACACAATACGAACTTGAGATTTAAGCATAGGGTGTTCAAAAAACAGAGGAATGCCGGGTATATTTTTTTCACCAATACTTCCAATGGCAAATTCCGGGCACGGGTCATCATTTACAAGATAGTTTTTAATAAGCGTGGCAACGATTTCTGGCGTAACTCTACCGTAAGAAATGCGAGATTGACCGGGTTTAATTATATCAACCAATGGCTCAAGATAACACAATCCGATGCACCCCACTTGCATAACTATAGCATCTATTCCATTTGATTGTAGTTCTTGTTTGATATTGTCTATCAACGATAATGCCCCTGCAGCTCTTCCACACGTGCCGGCGCCGACCAATATTACAGGTTTCTTGCTGTTAGCAAAGATATCCCATTCCATTGTAGCGGTTTGACGAATTTTTTCAAAATCCATTATTAAAAGGTCCTAAGCTCTTATTTTTCCGTCTTTAGGTTTTTTAAAAAGTTTGTTGCTTTAGTAGAAGTCATTTTAGTTTGAACGGTTTTATCCACAACTACAACGGGAGATAACGCGCAACATCCGACGCAAGCAACTCTCTCTAATTCAAAGTTATAATCTTTAGTCTTTTCGCCTATTTTGATATTTAATTCCTGCTCAAATGTCTCTAAAATTTTAGCGCCTCCTCGAACGTAGCATGCCGTCCCTAAACATACTGTTATATTATGTTTAGCGGGACGGGTAAACCTAAATTGAGTATAAAAAGTAGCAACTCCAAAAACTTCTGCTTCAGATACGCCTAAATATTTAGCTATATCTGAAACAAGAGACTTAGAAATGTAGCCATATTTGTTCTGAACTTTCTGAAGAATAGCAATTAATCCAGACCTCTTTTTACTACATTGAGTTAAAAAATCCGTTGCAGATTGTTCCATAAAATAAGCCGTAAACTAACATTGTATATTTGAATGTCAAGGAAAAAACGGAAGTTTATTCTAATACCAACTTGTTTCCCAGATGTCTGTTTGTAGAAACTTGATTTATCAAATCCTTTTTTCTTTGTTTGGGGGTTACTCCTGACTTATAATTTAATTGACAAATAAGCTAAATAATTTAGAATATCTTGTGCTTGAACTTAATATAGGATTCTACAACAAGTCAAGTAGAGTGACATTTTAACCGGGAGGGAAAATGCAGATACTATTAATAGTTACTTTGTTGATAAATGCAAATTTTCAGGCAGTAAAACCACCTTCAAAAGATGCAGACATAAAACATTCTCTGTTATTTAGTTCCCCTGACTCTCAAGTTTTAAGCTTGAGTGGCAGTAGCAAACAATTTCCATTCCGGGAAGAACAAGTATCATTTGACACTAAAGGGAAGTTAATGACATTGACCGCACAGGACGCAAAGAGAATAGGTGTTTTTCAGGATATAAAAGGATTGGTAAAAATGGAAGTTTATAAAATATCCCCTGTTTCCTATAGTTTAGAAATACTTCACAAAGAAGACTCAAGACTTTTAAGAACACGGGAAACTATTAACGAGGAAGAATTTAAGGTTTTGCAATTAAGAATAGATAATTTATTTTTGTCGCATCCCAAATTGGATAGAAGCGGTTGGGGACTCTTTGCGCTTACCTCGCTTCAATCATCAACAACCGAATGGGCTCCTTTGATGGCTCAACTTGTTGTGAATGATACAACGCCAAGTGATACAATGCCGAGCGATACAATTCAACAAATGAACACTGTTGCAGCAGCCGTCCAATTATTTACTTCGGCAGCGGGATTCTTTATTCCTCTTGCTCTGACAATTAACAAACCTGTTACTCTTGGCCAGGCCGGTTTTTCCTGGTCATGGACTCACCAGGGGTATGGAGTAGGGCTTCTTTTGGCAGATATAACAAGATTTTCGGGCTCGACGGATTATTCTAAAATCTATAAGGCAAGCGCACTTGCGGGTGGAATCTTAGGAGATTTTGTAGGTTACTCATTTGCGGGGAGAAAAAAAATAAATGAGGGCAGAGGCGCGATGATGGCGGAAATGGGATACTGGGGTAGTATCTATGGCGCACTTATCCCATATCTTGTAATCCCGGGCAGGTATGAAGATTGGGAACATCTCGGTTGGGAAAAGAGAACATTGGAAGCATTTACACTTTGTGGTTTGGTATATGGTGAACATTGGTGGTACAACAAAGGAAAAGATGTATATACTTATGGGGATTGGCTCGGATTTACAACGTTTGCAGGGTTATCCACGGCAACGAGTATGAATGTCTCTTCTTATCTCTGGGGGGGATTGGATTCGGGAATGACTGCTACAAAGCAGAAATTATATGCCGGCACGGCAGGCGCAATTAACCTTTTGGGATTATGGAAAGGTTTGCAGCTTTTTAAAACATCGGACCTTACACTGGTAGATGGTGTTGCTTTAACAGGTGGCACTCTGGCGGGAAGTCTTGTCGGCGCAGGTGTTATTATGTTGGCTGACTCAGCAATAGAAGATGGAAAAATTAAATTTTCAATAGGACTTGCCGGAGGATGGGCAGGGTATCTTATTACAAATAATCTCATAAGCCGCGGGCAGGGAGAACACTCATTGGGACTTAACTTGCAACTGCAACCCCAAAACCTACTAAACTTATTGATAAGCAAAAACGAAAATATGCCGTTTAGCGGGTCTCTAATTAGTGTTAAATTTTAAAGACATAAACCGGTAAGTTCAAAATCGACCCAAAAACAACCTTCTTGCAGTGTCTTCTTACTTATTAAAAACATAGCCTTATTATACAATTAAATAATTTGACAAAACGGCTATTTTAATTTATTTTTAACAATTATGCTTATGCGGGAAAGAATTATATCAACTATTGAAAAATACGGGCTTATCAGACACGGGGATAAGGTTTTAATTGCCGTATCCGGAGGCGCAGATTCCGTATTCCTTTTATGGACGTTAAAAAACTTGCAAAAGAAATATTCTCTTGACCTCCATATAGCTCACCTGAACCACGGACTTCGTAAAAAAGCAGACAAAGAAACGGAATTCGTTAAATCGCTTGCGCGAAATTATAAAATCCCAATTACAACGGGAAAAATAGATATAAAAGCATATGCGAAGAAAAACAAATTAACTTTAGAAGAGGCAGGTCGTGAAGCAAGATATGCATTCCTGAAGAAAGTAGTTTCAAAAATTGGCGCAACTAAAATTGCTACAGGACATACAATGACGGATGAAGTTGAGACTTTTTTTATGAGACTTACAAGAGGAACCGGACGCAAAGGTTTGTCTTTAATTCCTCCGATTAGAGATAACATTATAAGGCCGCTGATTGAAATTGAACACGGTGAAATAATCAGTTTCCTGAAAAAGGAAGAGATAAAGTACGAAACGGATTATTCAAATTATAATTGTAAATATACCCGTAACTTCGTAAGACATAATATTGTTAAGCATTTGTCACCAACTTTTGGGAAAAAAATAATTCAGTTCAGAGAAATTATGGAACGGGAAGAAAAAGTTCTCGAAAAACTTACGGAGGAATCACTCGATAAAATGGTGATCAAAAAAAACGGCACGATGCTCCACGGAATAAAATTAAACCTGACCGCTTTTTTAAACGAAGATGTTGCAATAAAAAGAAGAATAATTCGCAAATTAACGGAAAAATTAAGCTCGACAGTCCCTAATTTTGAAGAAACGGAAAATATAATTAGTTATATAACAAAAGCCAAACCCGGCAATGTTTTCATATCTCATGATATTCAGATTACAAAGTCCTGCGCCTCAATAAACTTTGTAAATAAAAAAACTTCTCTGCATCTAATGGAATCCGTCTCAGGCGGAGCGAGGAGCAATCTATCAGAGATGATATTACCTATCCCGGGAGAAATAAAAGTTGGCAAATACAAAATTTGTACTAAAATGAAAGAACATAATTCCCATAACGCAAAAAGCGGGGGGAAGTGCAAACAGTTAACTTTTGATGATAAACATAAAGTGTATTTTGATTTTGATAAACTTAACTTGCCATTATTTATAAGAGCAAGGGAGGCAGGCGATAAGTTTTTAGGGGCAGGATACAGTAAAAGTTTAAAAAAAGTTTTTATTGATGATAGAATTCCGGCAGAAGAAAGAATGGAAATTCCTTTATTGATAGACAAACTTGGTATTTTATGGATTATAGGTAAAAGAAGAGCGTATAGGGCATTTATAGAAAACAATACAAGAAAAATCCTTGAAGTAACCCAGCAAAGCTGGGTAAGAAGCTCTAATTCCAAAAGGGGGCTAAGAGTTTCTAAAGGTAAAGGCAATGGATGAAAATGAATAATAAAAATGGAACATCCCGCCACGGCGGTGATCATAAAAATTCAAATAAAAAACTTCCTCAAAAGCCATTTGTTGGAGGAATATTTATCTGGATATTGTTTATCTTAGGGCTTATTATCATGCTTTCTCAATTCGGAGCTACGAAAACAATAGAAATACCGTATTCGCAATTTCGTTCGCAAGTGGATTCGAATAATATAGCCAATATAGTAGTTATTGCGGATAGGGAGATTCAAGGAGAATTCAAAACTCCAATCAAACAGAACAATATAGAGTCACGATATTTTAAAACCCTTATGCCCTTTGCGGATGAAACTACGATATCTGAACTCATAATGCAGGGAGTTAAGGTAGATGCTCGTGCATTTTCTAATGTATTTTCCAGGTTTGGCCCGACCCTTTTTTTTCTTGTAATTTTGATTGTTTTTTGGTTTTTTATGTTTAGAAATATGGGAAAAGTGCCTAAAGATGCAATGAGTTTTGGACAAAGTAAAGCAAGAAGGGTAGATAACAAAGGGGACAAAATAACTTTTGAAGATGTAGCAGGTGTAGAGGAAGCCAAAAACGAATTACGGGAAATTGTCGAATTCTTAAAATTCCCGAAAAAATTTGAACGTCTTGGAGCCAAAATTCCAAAAGGCGCTTTACTTCTCGGAGCTCCCGGGACCGGAAAAACCTTACTTGCCCGTGCTACCGCAGGAGAAGCCGGCGTGCCTTTTTTCTCTATGTCAGGTTCGGACTTCGTTGAGTTGTTTGTAGGGATTGGAGCTTCAAGAGTCAGGGATTTATTCAATAAAGGAAAGAAAAGCGCACCTTGTATTATATTTATAGATGAACTTGATGCCGTCGGAAGATACCGTGGAGCGGGAATCGGCGGCGGACACGATGAAAGAGAACAAACCTTAAACGCACTGCTCGTAGAAATGGATGGCTTTGAGGCAAACAAAGGGATTATTGTAATGGCGGCAACAAATCGCCCGGACATACTTGACCCTGCTCTTCTAAGACCGGGAAGATTTGACAGGCAAATCGTAGTAGATAGACCGGATATACTTGGCAGGGAAATGATTTTTAAAGTCCATGTAAAGAAAATTCCTATGTCGGATGATGTTGACTTGAAAATATTGGCTCGCGGAACTCCCGGATTTTCAGGCGCAGATATTGCCAATACGGTTAACGAGTCGGCGCTTCTTGCAGCTAAAAAAGGTAAAGATAAGGTAGAGATGGAAGACTTCGAAGAAGCGAAAGATAAAGTTCTTATGGGAGTAGAAAGAAAGAGCCTTGTCTTGTCGGAAAATGAGCGTAAAAATACGGCTTATCATGAAGCAGGACACGTAATTGTGGCAAAATTTATGCCGGGAGCCGACCCCATACACAAAGTTACTATTATACCGAGAGGCATGGCACTCGGACTTACACAACAGTTATCCGTTGATGAACGGAAAAATTATTCCAGGGAATATTGCTTTACCCAACTCGCAGTTTTATGTGGCGGCAGGGCAGCCGAAGTCAGTGCTATTAACACCGAAACAACGGGAGCAAGAAATGACATTGAACAGGCTACCGAACTTGCCCATAAAATGGTTTGTAGATGGGGGATGAGCGATGTACTTGGGCCTATAGCTTTTGGTAAAAAGAATGAAGAAATATTCCTCGGAAGGGAGATTTCACAACACAGGGATTTCTCCGAAGAAACGGCAAAAAGCATAGATAAAGAAATTAGTAAGTTTGTCAGGATTGGCGAAACCAAAGCGAAAAATATAATTAAAGAACATATGAACGGTTTGCATAGTCTTGCAAAGAAATTATTGGAAAGAGAAGTTCTTACGGGGGATGAAATAGATGAAGTATTGGGGTTGGGAGAAAAGCCTAAACCGGTGAAACCCGTAAATAAACAAATATCGAAAATAACTAAAGGACTAAAGTCTAAGAGTAAGAAACTCTAAGGACTAACTTCTAATTAAAAATGGGATTTATTAAATTTAGGGCTGTAAATGCATTAGAAATTATAATACTTTCCGCTTTTATTTATTATTTCTTTTCTTTTATTAAAGGAACGAAAGCGCTTCAAATGATGTTTGGAGTGGTAAGTCTATTTGTCCTTGCCGTTGTATCCGATTTTCTTAAATTTGAAACACTTTCATTTATATTTAAGGGGTTAGGGACTGCATGGATAATACTTTTAGTGTTATTGTTCCAGCCTGAACTTAGAAATGCGCTTGCAAGACTTGGTGCAAGATTCGGAAAGGCGTTTACACAAGGAATAAGAATGCCTATTGATGAACTTGCAAAAACGGTATTTGCGCTATCGGAAAAAAAAGAAGGCGCCATAATCGTAATAGAAAGGGAAGTCTCGCTTAAGGATTATATTGATACAGGGCAATTGATGGAATCAAGGTTATCCAGCGAAATTATACTTACTGTTTTTACTCCTCTTTCTCCTTTACACGATGGGGCCGTTATTGTAAGAGGAAATACATTGGTCGCTGCTGCCTGTATTTTGCCTGTTTCCGAAAAATCATTGGTTGCTGAAATCGGAACGCGTCATAGAGCTGCGCTCGGTTTGTCCGAAGAAACTGATGCAGTATGTATCATAGTGTCCGAAGAAACCGGACAGATAAGTATTGCGGTAAAAGGAGAATTAATTACGAATATACCTAAAACAAAAGTAAAACAAGAACTATATAAACAAGCTGTATAAAAAAAGGAGCGTTTGAAATGAGTAAAAAAGAATATATGTGGGGATTTATTATCTCCACTTTAGCCGTATTTGGAATTTATCTTTATACCGTTCAGCCTTCTTTATCTTTCTGGGATTGCGGAGAATTTATTGCCTGTGGTTATTCTCTGGGAGTCCCGCATCCTCCGGGCTCACCATTGTATACCCTGCTTAATAAAATATTATGCTTTATCCCGTTTGGAAAAGAAATTGCATTCAGGGTAAATATGGGGTCGGTAATAAGCGGAGCCATTACCGCAGGTTTGTTATGGGTAATAGCCGCGAAAATACTTGTAAAAATGAAAACTCCTCAAACCAAAATGGAACATTTTATCATATCATTAAGCGCCGGTGTAGGAGCTATGCTCGGGTCTTTGGCATATACTTGCTGGTGGGGCGCAGTGGAAGCGGAAGTTTATAGAATGGCTTCTTTGATGGTTATGCTATGTGTGTTCTGGATATTAAGATGGCAGGATGAAATTCAGACTTCAGATAATAAAAGATTTTTATTTTTGATTACCTATATATTTGCGCTTTCCGTTGGAATACAACTAATGCCAATGCTTACTGCGCCTGCAATATTCTTATTCATATTGTTGAATAAAAAAGATTTGGATAGTTTAAGATTTATAGCAATAACAATGCCGTTTCTTGCCCTTTTTATGGGAATGTCGCTTGTTCTCGTTGGGATAATAGGAGTAGCAGTAATAATTTTCCTGGTAGTAACTTATCGTAAAGAAATGTTTGATGGAAAATTTATCGGGCTTGTAGTGGTCGGTTTTTTATTGGGAATAGGTAGCTATTCCTATCTTATGATAAGAGCGCATCATAATCCGTATATTAATGAAGCTGCTCCTACGGATATTCCGAAATTATGGGATGTTTTTTCAAGAACGCAGTATGGCCCTGCAAAACTTGGCGTAAGCACGATACTTAAAAGAGAAACAGAAACTCCGGAAAATAAATATAATATGGTACAGGCATTTGTATACCAGATCAAATTTTTTACGGATTATCTTACATGGCAGTGGGTCCCGTATCCAAGACAATCAAGATGGGAAGGAGAAATAGCTTCCAATTTCACTAAACTATCCAGCTTGTTTTTTAATATCATTTTTATAGGAATCGGATTGTTTGGTATGTGGACGCATTATAGGAAAGAAAAGCGTACATTCTGGTTGATGTTTACTTTGCTGCTTACGTTGACTTTCATCCTTACTTTTTATATGAATTTTAAGTTTTCGCCTTCCGACACTAATCCTCTACATAAACCCGCAGAAGTAAGAGAACGACATTATTTCTATGACTCGGCATTTACTTTGTTCGGCTGGTACATTGGTATTGGAGTATGGGGGGTAATAACGCTATTAAGAAATAAATGGTACCAGAGAATTATGTCTCCTGTTCTTGGGCTACTCGTTTTAGTTCCTATTTTTGGTAATTTCAACTCACATATAAACAGACGCGGGAACTGGATTCCTGACGATTATGCATATAATATGCTTAGTTCTTGTGATGATGGTGCCGTAATATTTACAAATGGAGATAATGATACATTCCCATTGTGGTTTGCGCAGACAGTAAAAAAGATTAAACCTAAATTAATGGTAGCGAACCTGTCTTTACTTAATACGGATTGGTATATAAAACAACTGAGAAGCTGGGGTGCGCCTATTTCTTTTACGGATTATGAGGCTGAAAATCTTATTCCTTTCCCTGTCATTAAAAATGGGGAACCCGTAAAAGATAAAACTTTATTCGTAAAAGATTTGGCAGTAAGAGATATGCTTGCCACTAATAGCGGATTCAAGTTTGAACCTAAGATTTTTATGCCCATTAAAAGAACGGCATTGCCTAAAAAGTATAGAGAAAAAATCCCGGCAGATATGGAACTCATTCGCCCGGATTATTATGTAAAACGCATTCCAAGAGAATACTGGGTCAGGTTGCCCGAAGAATATTTCTTGCCTGCAGAAGATTTTGCCAATATAGTTATGA